>SDBV01011674.1_pt1 | contig 11348 bp, 10 predicted proteins | sample 2277081 | NCBI WGS metagenome assembly SDBV01 (sample SAMN10402039, study PRJNA504765) | marine sediment metagenome | isolation source: marine sediment core GS10_PC15, 223 cmbsf | place: Arctic Ocean: Southern Knipovich Ridge | collected 2010
TCGAAGAAGTCGTTGCCCAGACATTAGCAGATGATGAGTAATCCCCGCAAATAGTGTATTCGCGGTTAACAAACGAATCAACGCCCCGGCTGGGTGTTGAAAAGATTGCAGGAGTTTCTAATGGCTACGTTCCTATATGAAGCAATGAATAGTGTGGGGCAGTCCACCAAGGGAACTGTCGAGGCCGCTTCCAGCGAAGAAGCGATCACAAAGGTTCGCGCGATGGGACACTTTCCCACGAAGATCAAGGAGAAATCCGCCGGCGGGAAAAGCAGCACTGCAAAATCCGGTGCGAGCGCAGCTTCCGGGCCAAGGGCACGGAGTGTCGGTAAAGTTCCGGTAAAAAAACTTACTCAGTTTACCCGCCAGCTCTCGACGCTCCAGGACGCGGGCCTCCCGATCCTGCGCAGCCTGCGCATCCTGGAGGAACAGCAGAAACCGGGCATGTTGCGGGTCGCCATACGCCTGGTCGCCGAGGATGTCGAGTCCGGCTCATCGCTCTCAGAAGCGATGGGGCGACATCCCAAGGCCTTTGATCGGCTGTACACCAGCATGGTCCGGGCCGGTGAACTGGGTGGTGTGCTGGACCTGATTCTTCAACGTCTGGCGGTTTTCATGGAGAAAGCCCAGGCCCTGAAGCGAAAGATTCTCGGCGCGATGATTTACCCGATCGCGGTCATCACTTTCGCCGTACTGATTGTAACCGGCCTGCTGATTGTCGTCGTCCCGAAGTTTGAGAAGTTCTTTGATGACATGAACCAGGAACTCCCGGTCCCCACAAAGATGCTGATGGGACTGAGCGAATGGATGAAGAATGGGGGATGGATCGGAATTGTGGCCTTCCCGGTCGGTTTCGTGATCATAACCCGCCTGCTGCGGAAGTCCGATGCCGGGTCCTACTTCCTGGACCGCGTTAAGATAATGATCCCGATCATGGGCCAGATCGTCAGCAAGTCGTCCATTGCCCGATTCAGCCGGACGCTCGGTACGTTGCTTTCGGCGGGCGTTCCGATCCTCGATGCCCTGAGCATCACGGCCGAAACCGCCGGGAACGAAGTATACACCCGTGCATTGAAGAAGGTCCGCAACGCCATCCGGGAAGGCGAAAGCATCGCCAAACCCCTCCGACAGGCCAAGGTCGTTGATTCCATGGTTGTCAATATGATCGACGTAGGCGAAGAGACCGGCGAGCTGGACAAAATGCTGGATAAGATCGCCGATAACTATGACGACGAAGTGGAAACGATGGTATCCGGAATGGTATCCCTGCTCGAACCGATCATGGTCATTACGCTGGGCGTCATCGTTTGTTTTATCGTCCTTGCGCTGTTCTTGCCCATGGTGGGAATGATCGACAACATGCAGAATTAAAGGGAGATGCCAATGCGCACAAGATACAGTAAACCAATCGCCCGAGGCGCACCGCCCGCCCGTGCAGGCTTTTCGCTTGTGGAACTACTGATCGTCATCGCGGTCATCGTCCTGCTGGTGGGTATCCTCACGCCCAGCCTCTACAAAGCCCGTAGTATCACATACAACACCCGGTCCAAGGCCGCCCTCCACGAACTGTCCGCCGGGGCACTGGCTTTCCAGAAAGACACCGGATACTACCCCGGACAACAGTATGTCGGCCTTCTCGACCACTACACAGGATCCCAACTCCTTGCCGCATGCGTGTATGGACTTTCGTTAGACGGCAGCGGCAGCTTCAATGATGTGCAACCCACCTCCAAATACGTCAGTTTTAAAACAGAGCGGGTCATGGAAGTCAGCGCCTCTGGGATTAGGGCTTTCGTCCCCTCCGACTTGTTCCCCGACCCCATGCCGATACTGTACTACCCGTCCAGGCTGGGAAACGACGGCACACTGGGAAATGCTCTTGGCTCTGGGGCATTCAGGTACAACGACAATGCAGATTTAACGGGTTCCGCATCTAATCCCGGGGAAACTCGGGAATTCTGCAAAGCGATCTGGGATAAGCGATTCGGAACCGTCAGCACTATTACTCCGCCTAATATTACTTTTACCGACAGGGCTTACAAGTCCGATTCTTTCCTGCTGATCGGTGCGGGAATCGATCGCAAATTTTTTACCGCAGACGACGTAACGAACTTCAAGCAATGAACATAAGGCTGATGAACATGACTGGTGGTATCAAGACAACATCGGCGGGGAGAGCGGGAATCCGCCCTTCGACAGGTTCAGGGTGGCCTGAGGCTCTCGAAGGCCGAAACCTGCCTCCCGGCAGCCTGCCCGCCGGGGCGGGGCAGGTCCGAAATGGATTTTCGCTTATCGAACTGCCCTTCGACAAACTCCCTTCGGGTCTGAGCCTCAGGGTCGAAGACAGGGTAGTGAGGAAGCGAAAAAGCAGGGCTTTTACGCTTATCGAACTACTTGTCGTCATCATCATTATCGTCCTGTTGTTGGGCATCCTCGCCCCTTCCATCGGGCGGATACGAAAACTCGCCAAGACCGAGGCTTCACAAGCGCGCATCGCACTCATCGATACCGGCTGCGAAATGTTCCACGAGGATTTCGACTTCTATCCCCCGAGCAGTTCCGGTTCCGGAGCACCGTACGGCAAGGAACTGATCGCGTTGTACATGACCGGCTATGCCAACGATCCCGACGGCAACAGTATGCCCGAGGCCGATCTGTCAGCAGATGACGGGAAGGACGGCTTCGGGTTCCGGACAGTCAAACGCGGGAAGGTCTACGGGCCGTACAACGGGACGGAAAAAATCCCCACCAACAACAGGATTTTTATCGACACCTTTGACAACGAAATCTTCTACTACCGCTGGGATGATAATGGAGTCGGGTACGACGAGGACCACAATTCCGACGACACACCTGACCAGGCCTACCTGGACGGTTGTGCAAACTACCGCAAGAGCTTCCTCCTTCTCAGCAAGGGGGACAACGAGAAGTGGGGCATCAAGAAAGCTGGGAGTTGGGGCAAGTTTCCCGGCAAAAACCCTCCCCCCGAAGAAGACGACTCTTTGAAGTATTTCGACGACATTAAGAACTTCAAAATTTTGAAGTTAGAGTAGTTTACCATGAACAGCATCGGGCGAAACAATTTGGATTCACCTCACCCGGAAGGTTTTACGCTCATCGAACTTCTGGTGGTGCTGCTGATACTCGCCATTGGGATTGCCCTGATCGTTGGCGTCGCCACCACTGTGCAGGAGACCGCCCGGGCCGAGGAAACCAAGAACATCCAGCGGGTGGTGCTGGCGGGGTTGAAGGCGTATTACCTGTCCGGGGAGAAGGCCTATCCGCCCGGGGACGGCGGAGCGGACAGCAGCGAGACCTTGCTGACGGGATTGCGGACCGTCGCACAGGGACGCAAGGAACTCCGCCGCCTTCCGAAACACGCCATTTCGGAAGATTCCAGCGGGCGGCGGCGACTGGTGGACGGGTTCGGAAACCCGATGCTGTATTTCCAGTCCGGCGGACTGGCCGGGGAAACACCACGGCTGGTCTCACAAGGCCCCGATCCCCTCGACCCGACCGACGACATCGCCATGGACATGAATTAGAAGATAGAAGTCAGGAGACAGGAGACAGGAGACAGGAGACAGAAGACAGGAGACAGAAGTCAGAAGTCAGGAGACAGAAGTCAGAAGACAGGAGTCAGGAGACAGAAGACAGAAGACAGGATGGATCGAATCGCCGCGGCCGTCCCTTTCTTGCCAGCCGCGAGCGCCTAAGCGAGCGGTTTCTTCCAAGAAGGCAGGAGACAGGAATTTAGATAGGTGACGGGTAACAGCTAAAGAAGGAAATAAAATGACGATGGCAAGCCCGGAGAATTTGAAGCGAATTACAATGCCCCACCGGCGCCCCTACGGGCGGCCGGCCATATGGCCCCGTTATGGGCAGGGCCGAAATTGCTTCGCCTTCACAGTTAGAGAAATCTTGGTGGTGATAGTTATCATCACCATACTGCTGGGGATCGGGGTCGGCGTAGTGGTGTTCGCCAAGGGACACGCCAAGAAGCAAAACACCATCGCCACCATGAAAATCGTCATGAACGCCATCGATGCGTTTCACGAGCAGAATTATCCGGATTATCCGGATGATGCACCGCCCCCCAACAACAGATTCTATCGTTACTCCGACGGGCTTCACGGCGACCTTTTCGAGATAACTTACGACCCCCCTATAAATCCTACTAACTTTTACTTCGCGACGGAGTCCGTGGGCAAGGAGAAGCTCGCCGACTTGGACCAGGATGTCTTTAAGGTCGTTCCCGTGCCCAGACCGAGCGAAAACGACAGAGCGGTACCAGCCTTCTTGGACGGTTATGGAAAGGTAATGCTCTACTCGCCCATTGGCGGTCTGGGCGGGAGGCCGGTGCTGATCTCCGCCGGTAATGATGAAAAATTCGGGCCGGATATTTTTTACTACTTCAAAAAAAACAACAGCTGGGGTTGGTATAAGGACAGCGACGACGACGCCGACAGCAAGGACAATATCCGCTCCGACAAGGTGCAATAGGAACCCGGACTAATGATGCGCATGATGCAAATACGACGGGGCGCCCCTTCGGGCGGCCGCAGGGCCGAAACTTCGAGACGGACGGTCTTGCGCGCCCGGATGCGGGCGGTCCCCGGCCGGGAAGGTCTGCAACCTGCCGGCCGGCGGGCAAGTCCGAAAATCCCAAGCCGCCCCGCCTTCACTCTGGTCGAACTGATCGTCACCATCTCGATAATCGCGCTGCTCGCAGCCACGGCCTTACCGACAATCAGCGGACTGTTCAACGCCGGCGCCGACAAGCAGGCCTACAACATAATCGCCGCACAGATCACGGCCGCGAGGGCACTGGCCATCGTGGAAGGAACCTACGCCGGAGTCCACGTACAAATCGCAGACCGCGACGAACTGGAAAACATCTGCTATGCCGCCGTCGTCATCTATGACGATTCCACCTCCGTCAACGCCTTCGTCCTCGCCGATGGCTTTACCCCCCAGCGAATGCCCGGAAACATCGCCTTCGGTGAATTGCGAAGTCCGTTCGTCGACGTCGACGCTTATCAAAACCTCAACGATGGCGACCTGGCCGATTTCACCACGTTCACCATTGTTTTTTCCCCCGCCGGGCAGGTAGTAAAGAATGTCAATGGGAATCTCGTCGCCTTTGTCGAAGACAACCTCTTCAAGTTGGGAGCAATCGGCAGCATCGATCCGCAATTATGGTACGACCCGGATGCCGAGGCGGGCGCGACGGCCATAACCTTGTTCGATTACAAGACGCTCAAGGTCCTCTCCCCCGGCGGCCGGGCCGATTACCTCGACGAAAATGGCCAGTTCCTGGTTCTGAACTTATACACCGGACAGTTCTTCTACAGATATTAGGACAGATGAGCATGTACGACGAATCCAGACAATCACCCGCGAGCAATCAACCGGCCGCCGGGCCCGAAATCCGCCCCTTCGGGCGGCCGCAGGGCCGAAACCGCTCCGCCTTCACGATGATGGAGATGATGATCGCCGTAGCCATACTGGGAATCGGAATGACCATGATCGCCGCCCTCTTCCCCGCCGCCATCAGGGAAAATCAAATCTCCATCAACGACACCATCGGAAACCTCATCTGCGAAAACGGACTCGCCGTGGCGAAGACAGTGCTCAAAAAGAACAACATACCCTCTACTTCACTTTCACGACTGGCCGAGGAGTTCGTCGTCGTCAATATATCCCAGAACAATCAGCACCACCCCCAGGGAACGAGGGACGAGGACATCGCCATCGGGCGGAAGTTGTACGGCTTCGTGGTTCTCGGGAGGCGGACCAATGTCGAGGGCAGCTATCAACTTATCATCGTCTCCTACGCCAGAGAAAGACGCAATCCCGTCATTGACGACTTCCCCGCCGTCGTGGCAGTAGCGAAAAATGTAACTATAGCGGACCGGGGCACGGATGAGTCCGTTCTGCAAAATATCGCCGACAGTGATCGAAAGCTCTTCGCGCCTGGCGGGTGGGTTATTACGTCCGATGGCAGGTTTGCGAAAATCGTGGGATTCAGCGGCAGCGACCTGATTGTAAGACCGCAACTTCCCGAGAGAACAATGATCGTCTGGACCGTCGTGCAGATTATGGACCCCAGCGGGACTATCGGCGCAAACCCCGTCATGTCGGTTATGGTGACGCGAACCGGATTGCAGGATTAAGACAAGAACCATGAAAGAACGGAAAAAAACAACTTCTAGCCGTCAGCTTTCAGCCCTGCCTGCCGGTAGGCAGGTATCAGCTATCAGCCGTCAGCGGCGGGCATCAGCAACCGGCCTGACGGTAATGGAACTCCTCGTGGCCGTGGTGATTATGGTCATCATGATCCTCGCCTTCGGAATAATCCTCACGCAAACCCAAAAGGTCGTTTCCGGATCACAGGCGATCATGCGAAGCAACAACACCGCCGCCGCCATCGCCCACGTCATCAGAAACGACCTGAGACAAATTACAAAAAACGGGTTCTTGTGTATCACGCGATACAATGGAGCCAATCGCCCTTACTTGCTTTTTACAACAGCGGGACCTAGTCACAGTCGCTTTGGCAATTATCTTACCCTTACCGGGCTGTCCACCTATGGTTGGGTAGAGCCGAGAGAAACCGGTGGGGTTGACCTTCATGGGAACAATATCCTTTTTCATCAGGGATGGTTAACTTGGGACTCTGGTGCTGGAAATGAATATGACGTTTTGTTGGGAACGACGGATGTTTTAAACTTCGATTTAACGAGTATCCAAAAGAAAACAAGACCCGAAATCAATATATTCGTTAACCAGCTTTACGACAACAACCGCATTCCCCGTGACTATCCGGCTCCTCCTTCACAATATATCGCTTATCCTCCAGAGACAATTGCGGAGATAACAGATGCTTGGCAAATTCTCTCGGCTGAAATTATTAGTTTAGGTATCATGTGGACGGATGGAACAAAAGACCCCGTATCTAACGAACTTTATTGGTATGGAGTTGACAGTAATTACAACGCAGGGAGCAAAGACTCGATTTCGGGTGCGCCGAGTGATGAATGGACCGGTCTAACTATTGCAAACGATGTCGCCGAATTTGACGCCGAATTAAGCGCCGGGAACGGCGACTATCGCGCGTTGTGGACTCGGCATGATCAGAACAATTGGCCGACGGCGGTTAAGATAAAGTTCAGGATACGCGATCCGATTCTCGCGGCCGCGGCCGAGAAGGAGGGCACGACCATCAGCGAGGGAATCTGGTACGAGGTTATCTGCCCGATTGGGCAATAGGAAGAAAAGCTGAAACCTGCCTGCCGGCAGGCAGGGCTGAAAGCTGAAAGAAAAACTGGAGTTGTACCATGCGGAACAAACAGATTCTTTTTAACAGGACGGCCAAGACGAACAGGTCGAGCAGGTCGAATCGCGGGTCGGTGATATTGATGGTGATCGGGCTGCTGACGATCATCGAGATGCTGGGCACGTCGTTCCTGCTGATCTCTCGCCTGGACCGCAAGCAGTCCGAGGCCATCGCCGCCAAGGCCGCTGCCGACCCCATCGCCGAAGGGATCCTCGCACAACTGGTAGCAACACTCAAAGACGACCTGTACATCGACGCGGACGGGCCTTATGGCAACGTAGGGACCGGGACGCCGCCTCTTGACGAGCAATTGCGCAGATTCATCGACTATCCGTCCGAAAACCCCGGGAATGATTCCTGGCTGGCCAGTACGTGGGTAACCGGGGCTACACTGGGTCACGTTTCCAATATTAACTCCCCCCCCGCCCCCGCCGCTTACGAAAACCGGCTGAAGGTGGAACTCGTCGATACAGACGGCGACGAGCCGGACCCATCCACCGGTGCTGGCGGGGACGCCTTGCTCTACCCCACCGGGATTACAAACTCAAAGGGCCAGGAGTACTACGCGGCCGTGCGCGTGGTCGATCTGTCGGGGCTGATAAACATCAACATTGCCTGGGCGGCGGACCAGACAGGGATCAACGACAACCCGGTCTACGTCGCGCCGGTGTTGATCAACCTGCGAGACTTCATTAACTTTGACGGAAGTGAGCGTTTCGTCGGATCCGACCGCCTGAACTACGTTCGCGGCGACGGTTTCGAGCACACCCCGCGGGATATCAACGACAACATCGCCCTGCGGTTCTTCGACCCGACAAACAACTGCAAGCCCTTCGCCATTGGTGATGAAATGTTCCTTCGGTGGCTCGCCGACAATGCCCAGACGGACACCGGCCGACTTGAGGCGTCCCTGAACGACGGCAACGTACTGCCCGCCAGCTTCCGCCGCTCACTGACGACGTTCAACTGCTCGCGGACACTCGTGCGACGCCCGGCGGCTGCCACTACCGTCATCCCCCTAGCGCCGGCGTGGAAACGACGTGTAAACCTGCAGCTAGACAGCAGCGGTAAAACCGCGCTGGATGATCCAGCCGTAGCAGGCGACCCGGACCCCAAGCAAGCGCTCTTCGAGGCCCTGGCGAACGCCATAGGCGGGGCCTCGCCGCTGGAACCCAAGAAGAAGGCTGCCCACTTCGTTGCGAACCTTTGGGCCTACCTCGACGGAATGAAAGCCAATGAGAGTTATAGTTTCACCTTCACCCTCGGTGGGATGACTTACACTGCCTACGGACTGGTACCACAACCAGTAATCGCCGAAGCGTATGCATATAACCTGATCGACTCCGGCCTGGAAGCCACCTTGCCGGCGAATAACGATGAAGGCTGGGCCTTCGCGATCGAGTTGTATAACCCGACGTCCGTCCCAATCGACCTGACAAACTACAAACTGGTTCAAGGGGCTAATACGTTCACGTTCCCGGCCGGGACGACGCTGGCAACGAGCGAACGGCTGGTCATTTACACACTCAACGGATCCGTCGACATCGGTGCAGGGCGTCAGCCCACCTCGATAACAGCCTTCGGCTTCCACATGATCCCCCTCCTCAATAGGCTCGAATGGGTCGACCTGGACTTTTTCGACTCCGAACCCGTATACCTCGTCCGAACGCCGGGTGGCGTGGACATTCGCGTCGATAAGGTCGCCAAGGCCGATTTCGGATATGACGCCGATGACAAGCAAACAAGTCCTACGGAGTGCAAAAGCGGCCTGAGGGATGACCATTCAGGTCGAAAACGCGTGTTCGTCGCCAAGATGAAGTCGTTTGATCTGGGGGCTGCCGGTCTCAACGATATCACTGCCCACATGTTGGGCGGCACCAATGATCTTCCCGAAACCGCCCTGACGGCCGCTGATCCACCGGAAGTCTATCAAGGCTTTGGAATCCGTGTAAAGGGCGCAAACGTTGTTACCCTCGGCGAACTGCTTGATATTTACATCACCGGCCCGGGCAACGAAAATGCCCCCCCAGGCGTATCGTTCCCCCAGAACCTGGCTGCCAACTACGCCAATAAGATTTCGCGTGGTCGGTCTAATGTGCTGGGCACTCCTATCGTCATGGGTTTGAACTATCCCCCTAATATCCCTCTGGCGACGGTTCTGGGCGAGTTTTTCGAGGTTGTCCCACCGGACAGAACGCGTGAAGATGAGTCGCTCGGTGAACACTCGCGCATTTACGGGAAAATCAACATCAACACAGCCACCAAGGACGTGTTGATGCGTCTCCCCTTCCCGGACGAGGTCAACAACATCAAAATCGGAGACTATGGCGGTACGGACTCGGTTGCCAGCCTAGCCCGCCGGAATGAAATCGTCGACGGAATCATCGCCTACCGACAGGCGATCTCGGGTTTTCTGACACCAGGGCAGATCGCGATTCCCATGGCCAGTTACGCGAGGACGAACCTGATGGGCACCACTCCTCTTACGCCGGAGAATGCGGGCTACCTCGCCGTGCTTGATGGACTCTACCGTTCCATCGCCAACGTAATTACGGTCAACAGCGACGTTTACACCGTGTACATTCGCGTGCAGATTGGCGGCGGGGCATCACCCCGATACAAGTGGAACTACCTCGCTGTGATCGACCGCAGTAACTGCCGGACCGAAGATGACACCCCGGCCGTCCTGCTCTTCAGCCAGGTGAAATAAACTCTAGTGTATGAGCCGGGCTAAAGCCCGGCCTACGCAATATTAGCTGTCAGCTATTCCCTATTTGCCTACTTGCCTATTTGCCTATTTGCCTACTTGACCGGGTTCCGCAGGATGGTCCTCAGTCGCTGTGGGTCCATCCGGCGCGGATCGGAGAGATATATCTCGTGGAGCCGGGCATGGAATGCGACCCCGTTCTCTGAGGCGAATGTCCGCATGATCTCAAAGCCCCCTCGCGTTTGATCGTAAGGGCCTATATGCAGCATTTGTACGCACTTGCCTTCCGAGATGGTCTCAAGGTTCACGAGGTTGAACTCCGGGGGCTTTTTCTTCTGCTCAAGTCTCTTTTTGGCGTCCTGAAGCTGCTGATCTGTTATGAATTCCGGGATGCGGATGAGCAGTTTCCATTCCCACGCTTCTTTCGCTGGCTTGGACGACTTTTTGCCGTTTGCGGGATCGTTCCAGAATATGCCCTCCAGGTGACAGACCTTGTAATCGCCCTTCCCGGAAAACTTCCAGGTCATCTTTATCGTAAATGCCATGCTGTAAAGGGCCTGTAGGGCTGCTTGAAAGGCTGGTCCTCCGGGAGGGCCCTTCCCTGGTATGGCAAGATAGTTAGCGGGCCCGACGTCCACCAGGACGGGTTTTATCCTGGCGGTGTACTCCTGTGCGTGCTGTTTATACAGGTCGGTCCTTCCGGGGGTGCTCATTGTATTTCTCCTTTTCATGGCCGTCATTACGGTTGAGGGTGATCGGCGTGTGGTTTTGGGAAAAAAGAAAAGCTCCGCGCCTGGGGGCACGGAGCTTTCCGGATATGATAAACAGTGAGTCGTCTTGATCGTGCGTTACCACACGGTTGCCTCGATTTGCGGAAAAGACCCTTCGACATGCTCAGGGTCGTCTCTCGCTTCGCTCGAGACGAGGTTGCGCTGACTTATCTGCCGGGCAGATCGCTCTGTAGAAAGCTGTCAGCTTTCAGCTACTAGCTGTTAGCTTTCAGCTTTCAGACCTGCCTCGCTGAAGCGAGCAGGCCTTTTTTCCCGACATCTAGATATATCCTCTAGAAAGGAGGTGATCCAGCCGCAGGTTCCCCTACGGCTACCTTGTTACGACTTAGTCCCAGTCACCGAGCTCACCTTCGGCACCCCTGAATTAGGGCGACTTCGGGCGCTCCCAGCTTCCATGACTTGACGGGCGGTGTGTACAAGGCTCAGGAACACATTCACCGCGTCACGCTGATACGCGATTACTAGCGATTCCAACTTCATGGAGTCGAGTTGCAGACTCCAATCCGAACTG
>SDBV01011675.1_pt1 | contig 11348 bp, 11 predicted proteins | sample 2277081 | NCBI WGS metagenome assembly SDBV01 (sample SAMN10402039, study PRJNA504765) | marine sediment metagenome | isolation source: marine sediment core GS10_PC15, 223 cmbsf | place: Arctic Ocean: Southern Knipovich Ridge | collected 2010
GTCTATAACTTCTGTAATCTCTTTATCTTGAGGTGTTGTCTTGTAGTTTAGAGCATATTTAGTTGCATCAAATCCGATAAGAGTGTTCTCATCTACAAATGTGTTTTGATTATCAAGAGGAATATCTATCTAGACTGGACCAGCTCTGCCTGACTTTGCTAAGTATGCTGCTTTTTCTAACTGATATTTTATTTCGTGAGGATCATTCATCATCACTGCATATTTTGTAATTGAATCTACAATTGGAATGATATTAACTTCTTGAACACCAAATTGCCTTAGTCTTAAATTAGAATTATAAACAGTTTGATTTCTTTTAGATTGACCTGAAATGAAGATACAAGGAACTGAATCTTGAAAGGCACCAAGAAGACCAGTTATTGCATTTGTTCCTCCAGGACCGCTCGTTACTAAAACGACACCTAAGTTATTTTTAAATTTGCTGTATGCTTCTGCAGCCATAGCAGAAGCTTGTTCATGATGATTGCATATATATTTTATTTTATTTGACCTTCCCACTGAATCGGTCAAATGCATACATCCCCCACCTGCTAGCATAAAGATATGTTTAACACCATTTTTCTCTAAAAATTTAACAACATAATCAGAAACTTTTATTTTTGTTGCTTCTTTCATTTTTCTAACTCTTGTTTCATTTTTTTAAAGGATTCATACAAAACCCCGCTGTCAACATTATAAGCAATGAATTGTATTCCCAGTTCTTTAAATCTCTTAAGATTTTCGGCATTGTGAATCATACAACCAGCAATTTTACCTTTATTTTTAATTTTGGCAACGGCAGTTTCCAATGCCTCAATAACTTTTATATTTGTTACGTCACCAGGCACACCCAAAGCAACAGATAAGTCATATGTTCCGATATAAACTATATCTATTTCCGGATCAGAAATAATATTCTCAATATCATTCAAGGCAGCATTACCTTCTAATATTATCCCCACCAATATTTTGTTATTCTGCTTAGTGAAATAACTTTTTTGTACACTATGGTATTCTCCTGCACGAATATATGGATTGAAACCTCTTTTCCCTAAAGGAGGAAATTTACTAAAAGAAATTACTTTCTTACAATCTTCAATTTTTTCTATGTGGGGGACAATAATACCTGCTGCACCAGTATCCAAGGCCCTTAGAATATCCGATTCATCATTACGCGGAACTCTTATTAAAGCATCACAACCTTCGCATTCAGCAGCCATAACCATCTCTTGTGCCAGTTTGTAATCCATAACACCATGTTCCATATCTATTATTACAAAATCTAAACCGGCTTTTCCTAGCACATTTACAACTGTTGGGCTAGGTAAATCGCACCAAGTCCCTAAAACAAATTCTCCTTTTTTCAACTTTTCTTTAATCATAATAATCCTCCTTTTTTTTGATTCCATGTTTCTTTTTATTAGCAAGTTCTATTGCAACATCTACTATAAAATCTTCTTGACCTGCAACCATTTTTCTTTTGCCAAGTTCCAAAAAAATATCCCGAGGGTCAATATTAAAATGCTCAGCAGCTTTTTTAACATGCGGAGCAAATCCGGAAAATATTCCTGCAAGTCCACTCATTATACTTAAGGGGGTTATTCCATTTTGTCCAGAAGGCATTTTTGATATGATGTTTTCACTTATATCCATCAATTTATATAAATTTAATCCAGTTTCTATTCCTTCTTTATTTAAAAGAGCTACTAAAGCTTCAATTTGGCAATTTCCTGCACCAGCACCAAACCCCCTTATTGTTCCATCAATTATTGTTGCACCAGATTTTATTGCATCATATGAATTAGACACAGCAAGCCCCAAATTATTGTGCGCATGGAAGCCTATGGGGATATTTAGATTTTTAGATAGCAATTTTACTCTTTCACGAACCATTTCTGGTGTGGATGCTCCAGCTGAGTCCATTATAATTATTCCTTGAACACCATATCCTTGCATTTTTTTTGCCTCTTCAAGCAGTCTTTCTGCAGAAATCATGTGATGCATCATCAAAACACCATACACTTCTTTTCCTCTTTTTTTTACATATTCAATATGCTGCTTAGTGATGTCAGTTTCAGTACAGTGAGAACCTATACACACAAGATCAACACCAAGGTCCAAAGCTGGCCCAAGATTATCTTTTATTGTTGCAAATCCTGGGATTAAAAAAACTCCAAGCTTAGTTTTTTTAAGCTCATTTCGTGCACTTTTTATCATTTCTTCGTCTGATAATAATGAAAGTCCCACTTGCAGCGATGATGCTCCTAAACCATTTCCATGCCCAATTATAACAGTATACAAATTAGCTTCATCTGCTTCTCTGCAATAAGAAATTATATTCTCTTTATCCCACTGATGTGAGAAGGCATGAGAACCATCTCTTAAAGTTGAATCAAAAAACATTAATTTATTCATTCTTACACCTTTTTTGAAGAATTTTTCTTTTTGCATATTCTTCAGCAATTTTTATTGCGGCACAATTTATCACATCTAGATTACCTGAGTATTTTGGAAGAAAATCACCTGATCCTATTACTTCTATCATTATTGTTATCCTACCATTCTCAAAAATTGGCTCTAGCTTTAATTTATACCCTGGAACATATTGCTGTATTTCTTTTACAATTAAATTTACTTCAGATTTGATTTTTTCCATGTTAGGATTTTTTATTAGCGCATAAATAGTATTATGCATCAGGACAGGTGGTTCTGCTGGATTTAATATTATAATTGCTTTTGCTTTTTTAACACCTGTAAAAGTTAATATGGCATCTTTGGTTGTTTGTGTATATTCATCTATATTGGCTCTGGTTCCAGGACCTGCTGATTTAGAAGATATGCTTGACACTATTTCTATATACTCTGTTTCAGGATGCACTTTTGTTATAGCACAAGCTATAGGAACAGCGGCTTGCCCACCACAAGTTACAAGATTTATATTATCCAGATTTAAGCACTCATTCATATTGATTACTGGTATACACATTTTCCCTATCTTTGAAGGTGTCAGATCAATTATAAATTTTTCCATTTTTTTGAGTATGATAGAATGATTCAGGTGAAATGAAGCAGATGTTGCATCAAAGACTATATCGCAACAATCAGGATTTTCTTCTATTGCTTTAATTGAATCAAAAGAGGTATTTACACCTAAAATATCAGCTTTTTTTATTCCCTCAGACGCAGCATCCCTGCCAGTGAATATTCCGCATTCTAATATCTTTGATTTTTGTATCTTCATCAAAAGATCTGTACCAATATTCCCTGTACCTATTATGCCAACTTTAATTTTATTCATGTTAAACTATACTCCTCAATCTGCCACATACATAAATCATAAGCGATTATGTTTTGTTTGTTTCATTTTAATTAAAATTCACCCTTTCTTTTTCAATTACTAATGGTCTCTTTAAAACTTGCGTATGTATAGATCCCACATATTCTCCTAAGATACCTAAAAAAAATAAATTAAGTGAAAAAAAGAAAAAAAAACCTATAACCAATGGAGCAATGCCTAATGCAAAACTTTCCCAAAAAAGAATTTTATAGATAAAATATACAATAGCCACCAATAAGCTGATTATTGAAAGTAAAAACCCAGAAATTGTAGCTATTCTTAAGGGAATTTTGGAATGATTGGTAATACCAAGCATAGCCATATCATATAATGTATAAAAATTATTTTTTGTTATCCCTCTCTCTCTTGCTTTTTGTTTATAGAGTATCTGTGCAGTTTTGAATCCCACCTCACAAACTAGCCCCCTAAAATAAGGGTACGGATCATCTATCTCTTTTAAAACTTCAATAACTTTTTTATCATATAAACCAAACCCTGTAAAATTTTTAATTAATTTTACTTCAGATATCCAATTAATGATATTATAATAAGATCGTTTTATTAAAGACATAATAAATTTATCCTGGCTGTTTGTTCTAACTCCAACCACTATTTTAAATCCCTGCTCCCATTTTTGAATAAATTTAGATATTAATTCTGGGGGTTCTTGAAAATCAGCCATAAGACCTATTACAGCATCTGATTTGGTTTGTAATAAAGCATGGTAAGGAGATCTTATATGCCCAAAATTCCTTGTGTTAATAATTACTTTAACATTTTTATCTTTTTTAGCAATCTCCTTCAAAATTTCCACTGTTCTATCTTCTGATGCATTATCAATAAAAACATGTTCATAATCATATTTTTTATGACTAGACATAATATTTTTTACACTCTCACAAAGAAGTTGAACATTACCTTCTTCATTATATGTTGGAGTGACAATACTAATTAATTTTTTCATTTTAATTCCTTTTTATACCAATCATAAGTTTCTAATATTGCTTGTTCAAAACTTGTTTTTGATTCCCATCCAATTATTTGTTTTATTTTAGAACCATCTAAATATTGTTTTGGGATTTCTGTTTTAGCTTTGTTTAATATTTTGTAATCCACTCTCTTTTCTAATGTATTAAATATTCTTTCAAGAAGTTCTAGAACAGACATTACATTTTTACTTGCTATGTTAAAAGCTTCTCCCTTTGTTTTATTCATATTTTCTGCTAAACTTATATAACCCCCCATAGCATCTTTAACATAAATATATTCTCTGACCATTTTCCCATCACTTCTAATTTCAAGAACGAAGTTCTTGATTATTGCTTTCATCATTCCCGGAATTATTCTATTCCAATTTAAATCTCCAGGACCAAAAACATTTGCACATCTTGTAATTGTTACAGGAAGATCATAAACATTAGCATACATCTGAGCAATTAAATCAGCGCAAGATTTTGAAACATCATATGGAGCTTTTCCATGTAATCTTTCTTCTTCTTTATAAGGTATTGTTTTGCAAGGTCCATAAGCTTTATCACTTGAAACTACAACAATCTCTTTTACCTTAGAGTACAGTCTTGCAGCTTCAAGAATATTTACAGTACCCATGATATTAGACTCTAAAGTTTCTTTTGGATTAAGCAATGCAGTTGTAACAATTGGTTGCGCACCCAAATGGAAGATACTTGTTATTTCATACTTAGAAAGGATATCTGCCATTTTTACAGGATCTTTTAAATCTCCTATGACAACTGTTGATTTTTCTCCTAACTTTTGCCGTTCAAAATAACTCTTTGGATCAAAATCCCTAACAAGAGAAATAATATTTACATTTGTTTTGCTTAATTCTTCAACTAAATGACTTCCTTTAAAACCTCCTGCTCCTGTGATTAAAACATTTTTATTATCCCAAAATTCTTTATTCATTTTTCTCCCAAATTTTCCAAGGCGCGCCCTGGGCATGAATCTTATTTAATTCATCAACATGCTTTTGTGTATCCATACATTTCCAGAACCCCTTATGTTCATAAGCTACTAATTGACCATCCTTGGCTAGTTTATTTAATGGTCCTTGCTCTAAAACACAATTTTCATCTTCAGATAAGTAATCAAAAACTCTTTTATTCATTACCATGAATCCTCCATTAATTTGATTATCTGCCCTCCCTGGTTTTTCATCAAAGTTTGTGATCATTCCTTCTTCGTTAATTTCAATCAAGCCAAATTTGTGAGGTGGTTTAACAGCGGTAATTGTTACTATCTTTCCCTTCTTCTTATGATATTCATAAAGCTTATTTAAATCAATATCCCCCACACCATCTCCATAGGTAAGAAAAAAATCTTCATCATCCCCTATATATTTTTTAATTTTAGCGATTCGTGATCCAGTCATACTGTTCAATCCAGTATTAATAAAACACACATTCCCAGTTAATTCATTATAATTATTTAAATATGTTTTTTCTTTATCTGCTAAATTTAACCAAAAATCATTAGACATCTCTTTCAAATTAAGAAAATATTCCTTGATCATATTTCCTTTGTAACCTAAACAAAGAATAAAATCCTTGAATCCCTGATGACTATATATTTTCATTATATGCCATAAAATTGGTTTTCCTCCAACTTCCACAAGAGGTTTGGGTCTATACTCTGTTTCCTCTTTTAATCTTGTTCCCTTCCCCCCACATAATATCACAGTTTTCATAGTTTATTATAGTAAACTTAAGTATTTAAATGTTATTAAGTTCTGTTTTTTCATTTTAATTCATAAATTATTAGAATAGGGTTATTTCCTTGATCAACATAGACTTGTATTGCTGTTAAATTTTTCTCTATAGGATAAGTGTATGCCCACCCAGGATGATTTTCAAATAGAGAAAGCATAAAAAATTTAGTATTTGGGGTTAAGGTGGCCTCGAACTCCTCTTTAGTTTCTGCTAATCCAATGACATCTCTTCCAGAATAATATTTTATTTGTGGTCGACTCTTTGTTGCGATAACATCAGAAACATCTGAATTTTGTTTTAACCATAACCCAGCTTCTTTTACTTCTAAATAAGTACCTTCCTTATTTTTGATTAAACTATCCGCAGCCCGTAACTGAAAAACCGTTACAAAAACCAATAAACCAATTAAGAAAATTATTGCTAATAATTTTGTTTTTTTCTTAATAAGATTATAAACAAATATAATAGAGGAACTAGATATCAGAAATATTGTTGGAAACACAGTCATGAGGTATCTATTCTCATTATGGCCGATAAAAAAACTAATCAAAACAAACGGGATTACTAAGATTAATAGCAAAAATAAATTTCTTTTTAATTTTTCATCTCCCTTTATCAAGCGGTCAAAATAAAGAAATGTTTTGTACATTAAAAATATTCCAAAAATAAAAGCTGCTAAAAGAACCCATGAAAAATAAGTTGGAAATAGAACTAAGTAATTTTTCATAAGACTAAACCCAATGAAAGGATCTTTTGAAGCAACTGTAGAGACTGCTTGCGTAAATACAAATCCCCCAAATTCAAGATATCCCCAGACCATATAAGGAGATAAAATAAGAATAAAAATTAAAATAGACGTCAATACTTCTTTTCTTTTAAAAAATTTAAACCCCCCGATTATTAAAGCATATATTAAGACAGCAGGTAGAATAAATCCCGTGGAAAGTTTTAATAAAGTCCCTATAGCAATTACACATATGGCCAAGTATAATGCCTTCTTTGACCTAGTTTTAAAATATTTATAAAATAAAAAACCAGAAAAAACAAAAAAGGTTAGGGAAGGCATGTCCTGTAAAAGCCTATAAGTAAAAAATAAATTAAGGTAAAATATAGATGTTAAAAAAGATGCTAGTAATCCGATTTTTTTATTATAAAGTTCTTTTCCAAAAAGATACACTCCAAAAACAGAAGCAATAGATAGGAGTAACATGAATAACCTTGGTAAAGATTCATTATCTGCTATTCTTAAAAAGAAAGCATTTATCAGAGAAAATAAGATTGGTCTTACAGCAGAAAAAGTATAATTAACTCCGAATGCAAAGTTTCTAGCCATATTCATGTATTCTGCAGAATCCCACCACAATGTTTGTCCTTGTGTTAAAACAAAATAATAAATACGGATAGCTATTGTAAACGTTAAAATTCCAATTAAAATCCAATTTTTTTTAAACCAATTAACTATTTTTTCTTCTTTCATTTTTCCTCAATTTAGCATGAAATTTCTTATGCTCAGAATTAGTTTTAAATAATCTTAGATTTTTGATATTATTATTTAATTTATTTCCATCTATATGGTGAACACATTCTCCATTTTTCCCCCCTTTTAAATATCTTCCAAGGTATTTTTCCATAACTAAAGTGTGTTTATACACATATCCTTTTTTAGATTTAGCTTTTGGATGATTGGGATGTAAAATACAAATATAACCGTTCTGGATCATTTTACCTCCATGCCAATTATAATGATTTTCTCTTGATATGTTTGGACGTTTTTTGCCTAAATGTATTTGATTTCCTTTAATAAATTTTCCTAATTTATTTCTGTTTTCCATTATACATACCCTCTACCTGCTATTTCTTCTGGAAACGGTTTTTGAACATATTCTTCATTATATTCTTCGTCCCCCACATAATTAACTTTCCATATTTTTATTGGGCCCTGGATTCCATTGTAGTAAATAATTTCTGGGAGATCTATCCCTTGTTGTCTTACACTTTCAACAACTTTGTTAGTTTCTACATGGACTAATTCAAAATTTTCTCCTTCTTCTAATAAATACAATCTAACCCAAAGAGCTCTCATATTTCTTGGGCTTAAAAACATTGCCGCCCCCATTGGATTAACACCACTTTCTTTTAATTGCGTAAAGATATAAGCACCACCTTCAACCCCCGAACCAAAATCCAGTAGTTCTCCTCCAAAAAATAAATATCTTAAATAAATCCTATACTGATTCCCTTTATAAACAGCAATAGCATAAGGTTGTTCAAATTCCCCATTTTCTTTAACAGTAACTATTATTGCTCCAACTCCTGCTTTTTGTCTGGGTAGAATTGCTTCTCCATTATTAATTATAATGTCTTCATCTAGACTTATTCCCCCAAAATAAGCAAGAGTAGTTTTATTTCGAGTTTCTTTAGTTTGTGTTTCATCAATTAAAAATGTTCCAATCCATGAAAACCGGTCATAATTTTCATCACTTCCAATATTAGAATAAGCACTATATTTCCCAATTTCAGTAGAATCTATTAAAAAATAAGTTACATTATGATTATATAATACTCCCAAAGCCTCAGACTCGTTATTCGCTGTTAGAACATGCCTACCCATTAAATAATTCCAGTAGGGTATACCATTCCCCCCATCAAGCATTGTAGCTCTTTCTCCCATTGTTTGAATCCAATAACCATAGTCCCACCATTTTCCAAAAACAGCAGTTGTTGGGGTGTTTTCTCTTACCCACCCCATAGCTTCCTGCCATTGCCAAGTATAAGAATTTGGTATATGATTAAGAGCAGTACTCTTGCTTACCTGATAATTATAATATAAAGTATAAGAAGCTGAAATTAAAATGAGGATTGCAAAAACAACTGAGAATAATTTAATTAGATCACTCTTATTTTTATAAATATTTGTGACTGAAATAACAGTCAGATAAGATAATGGAATAACTGCCATTGGTGCAAGAAGCATAATTAACCGAATAGCACTCCTACCAGCAATTATCCCTACAAAGATTAAACTAAATGTGAAGATATAACTAAAACTAATCTTTTTGAAAATAGAAAACTCATTTACTTTACTCCTCTGATAAAAAACATAACCAAGACTCCCCATTAAAATTATATATCCAACTACATAAACAAACATACTTAATCCTGTTTCTCCATTAAGGATACTGCTTGAAGAAAATCTGCTAAATATTAATGCTAATAAGAACAAGATATAACTCATTACTAAAATAATCTTTTCTTTCATTTTTAATTTCTTAATCATTTCATAAAATACAAAAACACTTCCAATAAAAAATAACCAAAAGAATAATGGAATCTTTTGTACTACAGGTCCAAAATTACCTTTCCACTCATTAAAAAAAGGTTGCCTATTTTCTGCAACTGTAAAAGCAATCCTTGATTCATAGGGATTAGACAACTTACTGACTATATCCTTCCCAATATCAAATAATGTCTGTGGGCCAAAAATAATAGAACTTAATATAAATAAAATTAATAATGAAACAATTAATACCTGAATTACTTTAGGGATTTTATTTTGTAAGATTTTTGTATCTTTTAATTTAGTTTTAAACATTATAAAATAGACAAACATAAAAAACCCGACAGCAATAGCTAGACCTCCAGAAGAGGAAGTTAAAAATAGAGAAAGGTTCATCCTTAGTGTAAATGGTATCCAGAACACCATTGAAGAGAAAAGCCAACTCCAATAAACTATCAAAGATTTTTTAGTAACTTTTCCTAAGATTAAGGTTATAAACCCTGCAATGGCGATAGTAATAAATACAAAAATACTTCCTCCCCAAACTAAAGCCATTAAAGCTGTGAATATTCCTGCTAATATTCCTAAAACTAAGACCTTACTTATTTTTTTAGATTTCCATGCAAATAGGAAAAAATAAAATGCAAAGAACATCAATGCAAAACCTAGAGATTCTTTTTCAGGAATTCCGGCAATTGTCCTAGATAATAAAGAAGGCAGGGTCACTAAGAATATTGAAGCAACTAATGCAGTAATATTAGAAAACATCTTTCCCTTCTCTTCAAATATTTTTCTTACCAACAAAAAGAAAGCAATTGTAGTGAATACAGAAATTACAACTGGAAAGATTATTGCTGAATATTCTACTGTTATTTTATCAGAGAAAAAATTTAAAAATTTATGAAAATAGGCTATTGAATAAGGTAATAACCTTGTTTCTCCAAGTGGATTATACCCTAATGGAACATATCTCATTAGGTCTATCAGGGGCAATGAACCTTGTTCCACAATTATTTTAGCATACCTCAAAAAGAAAAATGGGTCAAGATCCGGTCCGAGAGTATATGCATTACGGCTTACATCCCATAACCCTGGTTTTCCTGTTATAGGATTTATAGCTAAAGGCAACATTCTAATTTTAACATTGATCCAAATAATTACTGTTAGAATTAGGTAAAATATCCAATTCATTTTCTTTTTTAAAAAATCTAATACTTTTCTTTCTCTTGCTTTATCTTCTTTTATTTTCTCTTCCATTTTAATAATTAGCCTTCTCTTGTTCCATTTTGAACCACCCCCATCTTCCTCATCCATTCAGGATTTTTTCTAAGACTATATTCCAATTCATTTCCATAAAATCCTTTCTTAAAATCAATGTGCCCTATTATCCATATTCCAATAACTGCTGCTGAAAAAAGAAAAGCCCAATGGAGTTGGGGAAAAATTTCACCTAATTCTCTTGCCACTAAAAAAGGTATCCCAAATGCAGAAATATAACCATACCCTCTCTGCATTTTTACTTTATTTAGTGAAATAAATTTTTTAACTTTCATCTTTACTCTTTCTACTTAATTTTTGGATATGACCACAAGATCTACAAACCCTTTCATTCGTTGAGAATTTAATATAAGTCTGAAGAGAACCACATTCCTTACACCTTCTTCTTTCTTTAGTATTATCCATAATAAACACATACACATACACTATTTAAATATTACTATTATTTTTTTCCAATTCTGTTTCATTCTTATTGCTTCCTGTAAATCCAAAATTTTAATATCCAAAAAGCATTAGCTATTATAGCAAAAAATAATAATATTTTTGAACTATAGAAGAATATAGCTAAACTGATAATTAATCTTTGTATCCCAAAACTAAAACTAATTCTTCCTTTTAAATTTCCAAAAAACTTTTTTTCATAATTTTTAGCTAATTGTTCTTTATTTCCAAATAAAGTTTTCGCAGTGAGAGAAGTGATTAACATCATAAACAATCCAAATACAGC
>SDBV01011676.1_pt1 | contig 11345 bp, 4 predicted proteins | sample 2277081 | NCBI WGS metagenome assembly SDBV01 (sample SAMN10402039, study PRJNA504765) | marine sediment metagenome | isolation source: marine sediment core GS10_PC15, 223 cmbsf | place: Arctic Ocean: Southern Knipovich Ridge | collected 2010
TCGATTTCTTTTTCCTCTTCTTTTTTGCGGGATTGGGCTGTGTGCCGCTTAGCACGCGCTTCAGAAACCCGAGTAGGTGGTTGATAAGTGGCATCGTCATCCACATGGGCAGATTCATCTTGGCCTGAGCGAGAATATCTCGTCGGTTGAGTCTGAGGATCTGATCCATCGGGATTAATTGACCGTGGGATACATCAAGGATCCTAGCAATCTCCTGCTTTACCCCTGAGGATGGCTTTGATTCCTGCAGCGTCAGATAGAGCAATTCGAAACTAAGCAGAGAAGATAGTAAAGGATCTTCGGATCTGGCTCGTTTCTCTACATGGGCGGATAGGGCATCATCGCTCTTCATTTCAGCGCTCTTTCGCATGTTCCGTATCTGGCCCATCCAGTCATCAAGGTAGTTCTGCCGGAATTTCCTGGATGCATCTTGGACTTTTTTTGCGGTGAGCCTGAGCAAGACTTCCCTCGCGACGAAATATTCCTTCTTGTCAGCCAATTTCAGCCGGAAAATCTCCGGAAGAGCATTCTCGCCATCAGGTTTGGATTTTGTCTCAAGGTAGCGGTGCATCTCCTCGGGCGAGCATTTTCGGGCGAGCATCAGGCCCTGAGAATCCTTGAAATTGTCGACCTCAGATATCGTAAAGTAATATGGCGCCTGCCTGATTTTCAGATCGAGAATCTTCAGCGTCGCATCGAAGTCCTTTTTCTTCTGAACAATCCCCTTGTAGTAGACATTGTAGAACCCGAGCAGATAGGCAGCCTGACAGTAACCGTGTTCCTTTTCCAGTTTATTGGTTTTTTCACGGTATTCTCTGATTATGGCGTTTGCCAGATGGGTCCAGAAGCTGAAAGAAAACTCGGTTGGATTGTGGATGGTCTCGATCGCCTGACTTCGCTGCGACGATACGCTGTGTAGCATATCTCTTAGACCCTGTTCTCTTGACTTAAAAACACCGCGGAGCTTGCTCAGCATGTAGGCGGAGTTACGTTGGGTGTTGAGATACAGTCTGATTTTCTCGACACACACGATGAGCAGCTGCTCTTGAAGCAGATCGGATGGGACCAGAACGCCGTTGATCCCCTCTGGAAAACTGAGACGGAGGAGCTGTGACTCACCGTCCTGCGTCTCGCCAAGGATGCGGACAAAGTCTTTTTTGATATCTACGCCCCGCACGTTATCTGATGGTATTTTGACATCGAGGGAACCCTCATTTGGGTAGGGAGACTCGGGGTCGCTAATGATCTGTTTGTACTTTCTTTTTACGATTTCGGGAAAGAAACCTGGATACACCACCGAGCCAATACGCCCCTCGTCATAGACAATTGCGCATCGCTTGTCTTCGGCAAGGTCTTCCACATGAGCGGCCATCTGAATCTGTGTATTTTCGATCAAGGACGCGAGTGTAGGAATCTCTTTTTTCTTCTGCTCCGCATACTTTTGTGAAAAGGAGACGAAATCGCGGAAAGGTATTATCTGGCTCTTCTTCCTCAGCGCGAAAATCCTAAGTAGGTTGAGCGCATCGTTTTTGCTCGCCATTATACCTCGCACTTCGTCGAAATCGCTGAACTATCGCCACGGTAATTCAAAAAGAATGTCACCATCCTTAGTCAAGATTCAAGTAGATGGCCAGGAGAAGAACCAGAACGCCAAGAAGACCAATTGTGATGATCGTATACAGCCATCGCGGCAGACGTCCTCGGTTGCTGGTAGATGCCCGAACTTTCCGACCAGCGACTACGTCTTTCCCCAGATCGACTTCCTCCATGCCTGCACCGGCTACAGACGAAGTGTAACTGCTCAGGTACCCACAGGATGGACATCCATCGGAAAACAGAGCCGATTTTCCAAGGAACCCGCATTCGGGACACTTGACAGCCTCGAATGCCTTACCACACGAGGGGCAGCTGTTCGCTCGAAGAGGAACGGGTTTGCCACAGTTCTCACAGAAAAAGCTTGGATCCTTCATACGCCTCCTGGGCCCAACGCAACGCATTCGTACCACCCGAATGCGGGAATGCCAGGGACAATCTTTGTGCTGATGCGATCGATACTGTGTACCTGCGATTGTAGTATATCCTATTACCTACGGGCAGTGGTAGCCTCAGGCGCGGTCCGCGGGCATCTTCCAATGCTACACTTTTCTCACACCCAGGATTGTCAGGTCATCGTACTGATCGTCTTCCCGTAAATTAGGATAATACACATACTCAGGGAAATTATCGTCCCTGAAGGGAGTACTGAAGTACTTAGTGTACTGATCAAAGTGTTCCTTCAGAAACTCATCAATGTTTACGTCCACACGGATCCGGTCATTTGGCCCCGATGTAGGATCCGGAATGAGCCTGAAGACTTTGTCCAGGGCCGCCATGGCAAGGACCGCCTCCCTGACGGTGCCGTTGCAGCTCGAAAAATCGAACGTTAATTCCTCGCCAGGTATAGGGTTGTGGTATTTATCGAGTCGGTATGTTCCCCTGTCCATTACCGCATTAACGACTGCGTAGATACGAGAAATCCCAAGTTCCTCGTTGTTGTCACTTTTCTTGTGGTTACCGTGCTCGCCATCGTCCTCAATACCTGGTTCGGCACACAGAATCACGCCGAATCGCTCATCTCGGAAATAGCGCTTGTCCTCCTCCACACCGTCTGTGAACAGCAGTAGAGTGTCACCTTGTTTCATCACGTGATGAACCTGTTCGAAGCCTGAACCCATCTCAACCATGTCGGAGGGAAATACTCCGGTCGCCGGTGCCTCAGCAAGCCTCTTGGTAATCATTTCCCGTTGGCCACTGTCGTATATGTGTATAAGGTTGTCACCAGCATGGCAAAGATAAGTGGCCCCTGTTTTCACGTTCATGATCACGACGAGCAATGCGGCGAATCGGCCGGTAAACCCACGCTGCTCGACCAGATCGTTAATCCGATATACAAGCTTCTCGAGATGAATGCCCACGCTTTTGAGTGTCCAGTTGCGAAAGTAATCGAGAAAGATCGTAGCCACCTCGACCATGATAAGAGATGCAGGAACTCCCTTGCCTGCGACGTCGCATTTGATAATGGCGTAGTGTTGATCGTCCAGCTTGGCATAATCAAAATAGTCTCCCGAAACGCCTTTGGCTCCTTCGTAGTACCCGAAGAACTCCACATCATCGGTAAGCTCAGAAGCGGTGGTCAGTTTTCGGCCGCTCTTTGGATCTTGTATCAACGGCGTGAACATCTTCTGAGTTTCTTTTCCCACAATCAGGTCCTTGTTAGCAGCGGCTGCGACCGCGAGCCCGAGGCTCATCTGCTTCACCGTCTCCGCCAAATCGGCAATCTCGTCTCTTGTCGTTATATCTATCACGAGTTCCTTCAGCGATTCCTTGTCCTCGGTATCTCTGATCTTCTCGACCGCTTGAGCCAGCCTTCGTATCGGGCGGATAATGATGGAAGATAGAATGAGCGCGCTGATTATGCCGATGCCGATCGCTACAAATGCAATGATGCCTGTAGCGACAAAAAGACTCCTGGTTGCCGCCTCTATCTGGCCAAGCATCCTATCGATTGTTATGCCAAGACGAACCACACCATGGACATAGCTGTTGTTGCCCTCCTGCAAATAGACGACCGGCTTGAAGAAGATATATTCGGTGGTATCACGGGATAGATTCTCGATGTCGTATTCGGGGATTGTGTAGATCTTGGATCCAATCTCAAGTAGAATTTCGGTGATTCTTCTTCTTCTCTCTTGTATCTGATCGCCAAGCTCCTTTATTCGTTCATCCTCGGCGGCAGTGACCTCCCGCGTGGCCGAGTCGATAATGAGCTGTGTCTGCTGCACCTGAAGCACCTCCACCTCCTGCCTAAGAGCGGAAATCTGTTCTGACGCACGAACTTCAATTTCACGCGCGATCTCCGCGACAAGGGGCGACACCTCATCGATGAGAATCGACGAACCAAGGTCCATCTCGAGCGTACTGATCTTATTGGTGACAGCAGGATCGTTGGACGCCCACACGTAGTTGTATCCGGCGGCGCCGTCGATGCTTTCGCCGGTGATCGTGAGGTAGAGGGCATCGGCAATGCCCTGGGTCTGGCGTGTGAGGAGTCCGAGCTGAAGTGCCTGGTCCGCCGCATTTGGCAGACTCGAACCGGCACCCGATGCGGCACTCTCAAGCATCACGCTTGCCTTTTCCTCCAATCCCAGACCGAGCAGCTCTTCCTGTGTACCGATCATGAGAATGGTCAGAGGTAAAGCGACGATCAGAACCGTAGCGATGACGAGCATGATAGTCACCAGGGAGAATTTCAATCGCAATCCAAATCCCTTCTTTTTCATCTGGGCAATCCTTTCCGTTTTTTGCAGCTGCGGTAGCTCTTCACTCAATAGCTTTTGCACTTCGTTCCGCAGCATCCGGCCCTCTCTCACGACGACGGCAATACGATGGCTTGAGAAAAGTACCAGCACGCCAAGCAGCGCGATGATGGCGAGAGCCGTAACGATATTGAACGATACGGTAAATTGGCTGCGCCCATTCAGGAATATCCGAATAGGTTTCCTAAAGTTGAAGTCACCAAATTTGATCTTGCCCATGGGCTTGATCGCGAGATTTCTCGGAGCAAAATGTATACCCCGTTGGGGATGGTCCACAGCGATCCAGTAGTCACCCTCGGATAGGCCCTCGAGCAGAAGCCCTTTTATAGTTCGGTCGTCGACTACTCTGTATGCACCGACGTCGATCGAATACTCGTAGTCCCAGGGCGGTCCTTGGCGATCTCCATCGAGAATGATTCTCCGCACCGACCCTCCGGCACTGAATCCTCTGCCCAGGATAATCACTTCAACTCTCCCCAAGTCGTCTCCCCGAGTTCCGACCAAGGTGATATATGTGACCGGCACATATTTATCCAGACGGAAGAATAGCGTTTCGGGCTCGCCGATATTACCGACCATGTCGATGGCTGCGACGCTCAGCGCCCATAGTCCGTTGTCGTAATTACGGATCGAAACCTGAGGCACTGCCAGGTTTATTCCCCTGGCAGGATCCTTGACGGCCACGGCTGTATACTGCAAAGTCTGCCTGAAAGTATCGAGATACTGAACACGATAGCTGTAGCCGACTACATCGTCATCATGAGGAGTCTCCCAAGTAAATTCGTAGGTATTTGACACGACAAAGCCCGCTCCATCCATTTCGGGTTCGTTGAAGGCGACTCCTCCCGGCGGCGTGGTGTCTCGGTACACGGATATGGTGGCGGGATCAGACCAGTTTCCCGCTCGGTCCTTTGCGGTGATGTGGGCGTACCACATTCCATCCTCGTCGATGTCTTGCTCGAAATACCGATCCTGGATTCCGAAGGTAACTTCCGCCTTTGGAACCGAGTCAGGATTCCGATCCCAAAGCAACGAGAATCCCTCGATTTTGGATGAGTCATCAGGAAGACTCCAGGTTACAGTATACGTGTCCTGACGATGCCGTCGCCCGGCCACAAAGTTCTGAGGCATTATCCGCGGCGAATCCGCGGTGTGGTCAGGTCTGAGATAGACAATCGAGGAATCTTGCTCCTGGCGGTTTTCCCACAGAAAGGACAGCGAGTCGTTCAGGATGAAGGGAACAGCGAATTGAGATGTACCGGGAATCCCCTCGCTCAGATCAAAATCGGTCCACACAATACCGCTTTTAACACCGAGGATCACGTGATCTGAGCCGGCGCGATTGTCAAACCAGAGCAGGTAGATCCTTTCTTTGTATGAAAACGCTTGGGGAGCTCTATTTGTGCGGACTCCCTGCGTAACCGATTCGGGATTTACGACGAACTCTCCATCTTTGGCTATTACGGCGTAGTATATCTGGGGCCTGGGCGAGTCCATGGACCGCTCCCACGTCAGCACCACCCGGTCTTCAAGGGAGTAAAGAAAAGCGTTTTCGTTGTTAAATGCACCGGGCTGGCGTTGCCCCGAGCCGATGAACTCAGGGAAATCGGTGATTCGTACCGCGCGCTCCCATGTTATGCCCGCATCATCACTGGTCTTGAGGTAGATCTGGTTCCTTTGCCTTTCGAGTTCTGAATCTGCGATGAGCGCCTGAAACACCACGTAGTCTCTCCCGTCCAAAGCCGTATGCCTCGGAAGAAGATGCAGAGAAATCCGTATGGCCTCGTCGAAAATAAACGGCTGCATAGCTAACCATTGGAGACCATGATCGGATCGCGAATAGACGATCGAGGTGGTTTGTATTTCCCGCTCCTCGTCTTGCCCGGCAATCGTTTCCTGGGTCGCAAAGAGCAAAAATCCACCATCGGCCCTCAGGGTGATTGTGGGTGCGACCGTCGTGGTTTTCATGTCCAATACCGCAGATTTCGGAACGTAGTCGACGCCCACAGGCAACCGATAGATCTCGAGAGTTTCCTTGTCGGCAGAGAGAGCGATGTGAGCAGTTCCGGCATCATCGACAACCAGTGAGTAGATCCGGACCTCCTTGCCTGTGTACGAGAATGGTCCGGCCACTCTCGGATACTCATCCCAGCTCTCGCCGTCGCTGCTCGAGCGTAGAGATATGTAGATCTCACCAGTCGTGTCATCGACCCCACTTTGCACACGTTCCTGCCACGCAAGCACAACGCGGCCCCCACCAGAGCCCGCCTGGAAATACCGTGCAGGAGCGTTGACAAGACGCATGGGGTACTCCCAGTGGATGCCGGTACTCAGGGTCTGCCCAAATACCGAAGCCGATATCAGGAGCAGAGCCGCTCCGAGGAGTAAATTCCGAATCTTCATCATAGAGCCGCGCCGGTCGCGCCGTAGACCTTTGCTCGGAGATCGATCAACGATTGGTAATTTCGATTGGCCTCATTATCCCAAAGACGGATAACAATTCTCAGCGCGTCACCGGGCCGGTTTTCAGTGAAGAGATTCACCGCTTTCAGAAAAAACTGCATATCCTCGGTTGAGGACAGCGCGGTGGTCACATTACCACCGCGCTCTGAGTTGATGGTGTTCCTGAGTTCACGAGCTTCCGCGTAGCCGGTATCGATAAGCAGGGCCCGGCTCAACTTCTCCAACGCCTCAACCCGTCGCCCAGGATCCCCGGAATCATACAGCCCTTGGGCTTCGGTGAACAGCTCAAGAGCCACGTTGGTCTCCTCCACGGTTTGGGGCGGAGATCGCAGTCCCAGTGCTATTTCCGCGTCATATATCAGGTTGTCAATCCCAGCATAATTAGGCTCTAGTTTCCTTATCGTCTGCAGTGCAATGTATGCGTCACCTGCCGCAGGCGTGCTGATTGCGGCTCGCGCCTCGATGACTTGATCTCGAATATCTCGATTGTATTTATCAATATCCTCTATTTTGGTGATCTGCCAGATAAGCAGATTTGCCTCTTCGTTGTAGGGATAGCGCTGCAATACGACCCGTAGACTTACCTGTACATCGCCGAGCTTGTTGAGGGCACCTACACGGTCATTGCGTTCGAGGAGTAGAAGGGCGTCTCTGAAATCCTCCAAGGCGTAATTGAGATACTGCCGCATTTCCCGATAAGTGGGATCGGTTTCAGATATCGCGCGCCCAGTTTGGACCGAAAGCGCGGTCTGCACGGTTGCTAACCAGTATTCGATGACGTCATCGGGATCGGTATAGACCGTTGCCCATTTCGCTTGCGCCTGCAACAGCGAACCCTCAGCCTCTATGTATTCCTGACGTGTGTAGGACTGAAGAGCTCGGTCGATCAGGTCGCCGACTTCCCCTACGACAACACGTGCTACCTGCTTATTGATCTCCTCGGTAAGCATCGAGACCCTGGAGCCGATTTCGTCGGCAAATGCGTCGTTTTGCTGATGTGATATCGATTCGAGCATGGTGGAGCTAGCCGCGGTTAGAAAGCTCCTCGTGCTGACGAAATCTTTAATTTTCACGGTTTCCTCGGCGTCCCCGAGGAAACCGTATGACTGATCCATATAGAATTGGGCGAGCCTGATCTCTTCATCGGCCGTGCGCAGGAGTTCGTCGACCTCGGCAGAACGCCGGTTGATGTCGTTGCGAAGCCTGGTACCGCCCGAGAGGGCCTCAGTCATCCGCCTGTCGGCAAGGACATATTCCTCGTCTACGCTCAGAAACTCAATAACGGTATTGACGTCGCGAATAAGCGAATCAAGATCTCCCTTTGATTCTAGCAAGAGAATTCGTCCCCGATCCGGATACTTCTTGACGATGGCATCGGCCCTTTCGTTTTCCGTCGCGTCGGGCCCGAGGAATTCGCCGGTGCTGGTGACAAACACACCTTCGACTAGATTCCTCCCGTCATCGAATGCCGTTCCCAAGGGCTCGAATTCAGCAGCAAGTGCGGCAATTCGATTCTCCGCGACTATCGATGCGATGGAGACGTCCAGATCGAGGCTATCGGTAACAGCTTCTTCTACGCGGGACCCTAGTTCTGCAAAGAGTCCGATTTCTTCGGCCGCATCGATTCCAGAGTCGGCAAGGTTCTGAAAATAAGATGCTTCGGTGGCTATTGATGCCGATGAATCTTCCAATTCGGAGACGGCAGAACCAATTTTGGTGCGCGTAGCCTGGAGAGTCCCGATCGGGGCGAAATCCGGGATCTGCTTGAGTCCGTCGGCCTCTGTTAGGCGCGGTATGGCCGTAAGGTACTCAGCGGCGATACGCTCCCGGCCGCGAGAGTACACAAAGCGATCTGCAATAGCATCGACCAATGACCTGTCGGCCTCGTCCAGCGCATAGCCGTCCGCGGGGTCAATGGCCATCGAAGGCAAGGAGAACACTTTTGTGACAACCGAGGCGGCGTCGCGTACACGGCCGAATTTCTCGCGTGCGGAGTTCCACTGTCCATTTTCGAAATCCGTCTGAGCCGCATCAAACAAGTCCTGTAGATGTGTGAATGCCTCATCGCCAAACGCGGATTCGGTCTCCTCCCAAAGGGCGCCCAGGGCATGAAGTATTCCCTCGTCATCAGAGATCTCCTCCCGTCCAGCGGTGAAAGTGTGCAGATAGCGCAAGTAGGCGACATCCCTTTTGTCTTCCCGGCGCTCCTGGAGCCCAATCCTGGTGTCCTGTACGATCCGATCGTAAGACTCTACGGCAAGCCGCAGCTCCATCAGCCTTTGCAGATCGGTGTAGAGAGCATTTGCCGCATCCGAAAGGGCCGCAATGGACCCTCCGTCAAATGCCTCGTTTTTCGTTTCCACCGCTTCCACAAAGGACTTTTGCAGCGCAGCGAAGGCGTCGGCAGCGTCGCCTATGCCCTTTTGGGCCGTCTGCGCCATGTCAACTGCTATATTGCCGAAATCGGCGGATTCAAAGATATCCCAGCCGATTCCAAGACCTGTTGTATACTCGGAGACGGCGTCCCAATATTGTCGATCCACCAACAAAACAAACGCCCGATCCATGATCTCGTCTATCTGCCCGGTGTTTACGATGATCGCAGCCTTGTAGAGATAGTCATCCAACACGAGCGCGCGATATGCATCCGGGTACGGTTCTAGATCTCGGATCAGGCCAATCTTCTCGAAAATACCAGCCGGGTTTTCATCCTTGATATCGGAGATTATGCCTTCTTCCAGACCAGATATCTCTCTCTTGACGGCGAGGTACCGCTGACCGCGGGCTTCTACTTCATCAAATAACTCGGGATTGTCCTTGAGAATGAGACTCAACAGGGGCATCGCATCTGAATATCTCTTCTCCAAGAAGAGCAGATCCACCTCAGCGAACGGATCTTCTCTGTCACCCCTAGCATATACGTATCCCGTTATCAACAAAGAAATTATGATGAGAATTAGTATACGCACATGTCGTCCCTGAGATGAGGGCAAAGTTTCTCTACCCCTTCCTTAATGTAACACAGTATCGGCATAAACACGTTGGCTGCTGAGGAGAGACAAGGTCCACAAGATGAGTGGCCAAGTGAAGTCGAAAAGCCTTTCAGATAGAATAAACGTGGTCTCTGTAGTATATTCCTATGTGCATGAAGCGATTACTGTCGGCATTGCTCCTCTCTCTTCTCGCCTCCACTATATACGCACAGAATTTCTCCGATACATACGGATCATCCGCCGATTTCACCGATCTGTTTGTCGACCCGAATACCGGGCTCACGGTGTTTCCAATTCTCATGGTGCCCGCGGGCGGTAATTACGAAGGAATGGGAACCGCCTATACAGCTGTTTCGCTGGATTCGGGGTTTCTGGAATCAAACCCGTCGGCAAGCTCCCTACTCGACCAAACAGAACTCACTTTCACCCACAACAATTGGATCGCTGAATCAAAGCTCGAAGGTGTTATATATACCATGAGGTTCAACGATCTGGGAATCGGGTTCGGTGGCAAGTTTCTCTACGTGCCTTTCACGCCATACAACGAGATCGGTGAAAAGGAGCCCGGTGGCGGTTACTACTCCGAGAGCATCGCGACTGCGAACATCTCCTACAATTTTCTTTCAAGCTACAGCTTCTACGGTGTAGCGATCGGCGCCAACCTAAAAATCGCATACCGGAACGTACCCGCAGTCGGCTATGCGAACCAGTCGGCCATAATTGGCATGCTCGATGTCGGTGCATTGACCCGTTTTAATTTCCTGAAATACTTCACTTCACGGAGCAAGAACTTTTCGGTTGGTGCCGTACTCAAGAATCTCGGTCCAAATGTTATCGGAGAGTCGCTACCCACGGTGATCACCCTTGGTTTGGCCTACTCCCCTGCCAAACCTATCACCCTCGCGTACGATCTGAACGTGCCGATCAATCTATTTACACAGGAGCCATCTGAGAGGATCAACATGGCTGGCGGAATGAATGTCGCGGTCACGGATTTTTTCTCAGTCCAGGGAGGCTTCCAGTACAGGGGAGCGAACCCAAGCATGTCCCTCGGTGGTACGGTCGATCTCGAGAAGGTGAGTTTTGTGGCCAACTACACCCTGGATATGACGACCCAGGTGCAGACTGTAGACCGATTCAGTGTGGAGGCCAAGCTCAACCTCGGCGACGGGGGTAGGCTTGCCCTCAGAAATCGGCTGGATGACTACTACATTTCGGGAATTGAGGAGTTTGCCAGCGGCAATTTGGAAAAGGCGATCAGCTATCTGGAGAAAGCCCTTAAGCTCGATCCTGGGTTCCTACCCGCACGGGAATATCTGGCCGAGGTGCGTCGTCAACTAAAAAATAGAGAAGAACTTCGATCGCTTCAATAGCATCTTCTGGCTTCATTTGTGTCCACTGTGCACCCGTGCGCTATTTTACCTGTCGGTAGCTCTTCTTGACCCTTCTGTAAATGTCAAAGAGTGATAGATCGATTTTTCTCGACTCGCTCCATCTGCCCAGTACTTCGACGTTCTTTTCGTATCTTTCTTTT
>SDBV01011677.1_pt1 | contig 11345 bp, 5 predicted proteins | sample 2277081 | NCBI WGS metagenome assembly SDBV01 (sample SAMN10402039, study PRJNA504765) | marine sediment metagenome | isolation source: marine sediment core GS10_PC15, 223 cmbsf | place: Arctic Ocean: Southern Knipovich Ridge | collected 2010
GCCATAACGACCGACCAAAGCTCCAAAAAAAGGATTGTCCTTAACGTAATCTTCAATTTTCTCGTAACCAAGAACAACATCCTCCATTTTTCCATCTTTGTCCGGAACCATCAAATCGACTATGATGCCACCGTAATTCGTCACTGTAACACTTAGCCCATTCTCGTTAGACATGGTATAGAGCCTGGCTCCGGTACCGTCTGTACTTGTCAAGCGGAAGTGGGACCACCTTGAACACACATTTATCTCTTTAAAATACAGGCACTTATGATTTTGTTACCGTGGCTGGCATTTTTCGTCTTAAAATGCTATAATTCAGCACAACCATTTCTGGACCGCACTTTTGATGCCAATATCAGTATAGCTTTTGTGTCCTAAAAGCCAAGTGTCTAATCAAATGACTCTTAATGGTGTAAAATACGAATAATATACTTGGAGAAGTAAATGCTTGTTTTTTGATGGTAAAAAGCATTGAAAAGGGGGCCATTAAATAACTTATGTAACCTTGGTCATCGAAAGTAGTTATTTCTACTGATTTGCCCATATCGCAACAATAAAAAGCAAAAACGCCACGATGGGTGAAAGCCGATAAGTTACAAATTCTTTTGGGAAGTTGAGCGAACTTTTTCTTGGTTCGGAAATAATCTCCAATTGGCTGTCTATTGGGACCGGGATATTACAGTGTATAACACATTTTTTCGTATTGCTTGTATGATTATAGCCCTCAGGAGGTTATGAAATGGTCTGTTTGCAATTTAAAGCATTTATTTGCTAAATACTGCCATTGTCAAAGAATAGGGCGGCAAGACTACTTCCCATTTTTCCAAACCAGAGCAACTTCGTATGATAAGCTTTTTAAGCTTGCCGGAGTTTGAGGATAAATCTGGCGCCACAAGAGCAATCGCTTCACCTGAGACAGGAGAGAATGCATCGATGTCCAGGCAAGCTCTTACTGATTGCCCTCCAATTAATTTATTCAGCAAATAGACTCGTAAAGTCTTGCCATCCTGGCTTAATGCCGAAACTGTGCGAACGTAAGATTTGTCAGCAGTACTGCTGATTAACTTGCTTCCGAGCGCGCTGGAGTACAATTCGAAAACATAAAAGCTAGGTGTGGGTTTATGAAATTCCTGGTCGAGTACTGTGCGAAAATCACCATAGAGGTCACCGCCCCAGGTTAAAGGCCATATACAGGCCATATAAAGTCCACCTTCGATATACTGCCCCAAGATTTCTGCTTGCATCAATGCGTGCTGAAATTTCGAAAATCTTCCATCTTTAACTGGCGCTATATTCCACTCTAATGCCGCGAGCTTTATGTCGTAACTCTGTCCATTGACATCCTTAATTTTATCGTAAAATCCCTTAATCTCATCAACATAGCTTGGTCCATAATACTTTTGATCCGAACAATCGCCACACCATTCACGAACAGTCATCGGATTTTCATGAAGCCACATATCCCAGGTGGCGTAACCCCAGGCCCAGTACCAATGAACATCGGCAATGTCGATGTGCTGTCCAGCCTCTTCAATAAGATATTCCCAGTCAGACCAGTAAGATGGCACGCTTAGCTTGTTTTCCCAGTTTACTATAATCTTTATATTGGGATCGACAGCCTTCATGGCTGGAACGAATTGCTTAATATAGGAGGCATAATCTTCAACAGTTATTCCGTCACAGTTGGAATTGTAATAAGGTTCATTTTCAAGGTACCAGTATGTAACATTATAGTCATTGTTTTTGCAAAACTGCACCCAGCGGACAGCCTCATCAATACTGTCTTGCAAGCGATTAAATCTGACACCAGATTGGACATTAATACCTATTAGTGGTTCAGCCCCAATAATTCTGCATTGCTGAATATAGTTGTTGACATCCATGTATACATCCGTTGGTGGATAATCATTTGGATCAATATTTGGATCCCACAAATCTACATTCCAATGGTTGTAGGGTTTGTCCCAATGAAATTTTGAGGTTTCTACGCCACCGGGATAACGAAGTATGCCTGCATTGACCTGTCGGAGATATTCAGCCATCTTGCCATCAGCCCAGATATTGTCATTGTCGTAATAGTAGCTCATATTGACACCTGTCAGCATAGAGCTGATATCACCTTTTATATCACAGGCATCGATCGTTATTCGGACTTGCTCGTGCGGCCATAACCAATCTTGAGCAAAAATCTTAAGGTCAGCAATATCTATAGAATTACTACCATTTATATCATAGAGGTCGCTAAAATTGGTTTGATCAGGAGTGCTAAGCCAAGCATAAGCCATGTTTCCATAGTCCAAAAAGTTTATCTCTGCATCACCTATAAAATCTGTGATTGGTATGTAACCATAATCAGCAGGAATTCGAGATGCAGATAACAGAATATCATCAAAATACATAATACCTGAACTACCGCAGCCCATAAGGCCTAAAGTGATTTTTTTGATCTTGTTCAAATCAAGGTCGTTGTTATTAAAATCCTGCAGATCTATGTTCCAGATGTTCCAGTATTCGCCTTCCTGCTGTATCAAATCATTCAAGTCACCATTGTATAAGACGATTGCATTAACATCATTTTCATCCTGAAGAATTAAATATATCTGCTCAGCGTCATTATCTACACTGCCGTGAAAGAACAAAGAAAGGTATTTAAGACCATCATGTGTCCAATTTTCAGGTGAATCAAATATCCTGTAAAACTCAGAATTACATGGCGTATTGTTATTATTATAATTAAATCCGATCGACTTAACACCTTGGTGATACAGATCCGCACTTAGAAAAATAGTCGAATTGGTATCGGGGCTATTAAAACTCCAAGTGTTTCGCAGATCGTTATTGTCAGTGTATGACTCAAAATTGTCAATCAACCCCACAACTTTAACTGCTTTTACAGTGGTCTTATTAATAACAGAGTTGTAGTCTGCGATTACTTCGCATGAAGGTTTGTTAGCTGTGATCCAGCCACTATTAATATAATTATTTAGCGTACTAACTACATTCTCAGCTACAATCAATTTACCTTCGTTAATATCTATTAAGCCATTCTCATTCATGCTGATACTGTTTGTATCGATAGTGCCTCCATGTAGATTTATTCGGCCCATACCAACACCGCCTCCGCCTATAGTTCCGCCATTGGGAATTTTTAATACTCCGTTAACGTTAATTGTGCCCCCTGTCATATTGACAGTGCCTTCACCGCTTAATGCTACCGAGAAGTCTCCTCCAATCGTCACATTACCACCGCTGATGTTGAAAAAACCTTTGTCGAAAGGTGCTGGCTGACCATCCATGACGCCACCCCAACGACCTATTACAAAGCCATCACCAACGGTGAGTACACCCCCAGTCATGTAAAGGTAGCTCATTTCCGCTTCATCATCGAGCCAGTCGGGTAAGTAAAGTGTATTGCACTTGGCTTCAAGAAAACCTTGACAGGTAGCGTCAATCTCGGGATGTATGCCTTGGCCTTTATTTATGTTAGCTGTATCGGAACTGGTCGGAACATTATTCCACCAGTTGTTTGTATTGTTCCAGTATTTGTCAACACCAGAGTCGCCTCGCCACCAGCATGTTGCAGAGGAGCTAGCAACGGTTATCCAGAGAAGTAAACCTATACAAACTGGAAATATTAGCTTCTCTTTGTGCATTATTTTTCTTATTCAACAAAAGTTCAATAATATTTGTCAGTTTTCTTTATGGAATGTCAGCATCGTAAGTGAATATGGACGCAAAACACTTTCCCATTCTCCTGTGCCCGGATTTACACTAACAGCAATGTCTTTAAGCTCAGCAACATTGGAAGATACATCCTGCGCTGTAAATGAAATGGCTTCGGCCTTAGATGCAGTAAATCCACTGATATCAACTACGGTGTCGAATGCCTCCATGGCACCGTTTTTGTTTAGCAGATATACCCAAAGGGTCTTGCCATCCTTACTAATGGCAGAGACATGGCGTATATAAACCTGATTAGCCTGGCTGGCTACGAGTTGTTGACCAAGAACGTTTGAATATAACTTGAAGACGTAAAAGCTAGGCGTAGGTTCATGGTTTTCTTGGTCTAAAATCGTACGAAAATCCCCAAAAAGATCACCGCGGGTCCAAGTTAATGGCCACATACAAGCCATATGAAGTCCACCTTCGATAAATTGCCCCAACATTTCTGCTTGCATCAATGCGTGCTGAAACCGTGAGAACTCTGTGTCTCTATTGGGTGCGATATTCCACTCGAGCGAAGCTAATTTGATATCCCCACCCATAGCCTTGATTTTCTCATGAAAACCGCTAATCTCTTCGGCAAAACTGGGACCGATATATCTTTGATTCGGGCATTCACGACACCACTGCCTTACTTTCATAGGGTTATCTTTGAGCCACATATCCCACGTACAATAGCCCCAGGCCCAGTAATAATGCACATCTATGATATCAATATATTTATGTGCCTGTTCAATCATATATTCGAATTTGGCCCAGTAGTTTGGCTCGCTTAACAGGCTATGCCAATCGACGATAATTTTGAGATTGGGGTCAACAGCCTTCATTGCCGGTGCAAACTGCTTGATATAGCCGGTATATTCTTCCACAGTCATCTTGCCAACATTTGAACCCCAGTATGGTTCATTATCAAGATACCAGTATTTTACTTTATAGTTCTTGTCTTTACAGTATTTTACCCAGCGAGCCGCTTCTTTAATACTATCGGCAATCCGTCCAAACCTAATTCCCGACTGGATATTGACACCAATCAGGGGCTCGGCGCCAACCGCCTTGCATTGTTTGATGTAGTCGTCTGTATCCATATAGGCGGTTCCACCACAATGATCCGTCCTCTTTGATGCGATAGGATCCCATGCATCCATATACCAGTCTACTTCGGGACTTTCCCAGTGAAAACGGGATGTCTCTACACCACCCGGGTAACGTAGTATTCCTGCTTTTACTTCGCGCAAATATCCAGCTATCTTGCCATCAGCCCAGATTTTGTCATTGTCATAATAGTAGCTCATATTGACACCGGTCAGCATCTTGCTGATATCACCTTTTATATTGTTGGCATCAACTGTTATCCGAACATTATTAACTGCTGAAATTTCTTCTGCCTTACCAATACTGTCAGTAACCAGGAACGTACAGAAAAGCATCAATTGTAAAAACAAATATATATGAATTCGTTTGTCCAACATAGTTCTTTCTCCTTTATTTTATGTGATTTGTTACTTGACAAAGGTTGTAAAATTTCTTGATATATCGATCGTTGCATTTATAACTACAAACTTACCAGTAGTAAAACATACCGCCCAACTATTATCAAACCTGTAGAATCCAGGTTATAGCTATGCTCACCCAGTAACTACCCATTATGTTAAAGATGCCCATGATCTTAGAGAGGATGCTCCAAATCGCCACTCTGTGGTGTTTTTTATGGCATCCAATTCTCGAACGGTGGTGCCCAAGTTATATGATATTTTCGATGCCATTCGTAAAACCACAAATCACGAAGTGAAGATTTGGATACATGGTAATCGAGAAATAACATATTTATTCCGCCGGGGTGTCTGATAACACACACTCTGCACATTCCAGGTTCTTTTTGAGAGTTAAGAAATGCTACCTCTGGGGTAGAAGGTGCTCCATCAGTACTATCAGCCCATACTTCCAACCATATTGCATCGAACAGTAATGGTACATTGTGTGCACCCTTCACATCAGGTGTTCTCCAACGTGCATTTTCCAAACTTGGAAATATGCTAGGAGGCGAATCAGGATTATACACCCAGGCATTGATTCCATAACTTCCGCAATCTTCTGGGGCAATCGCCCAACCGGTTGAGCCTTGAAAAGTGCCCCATGCCATAGTTGGAGACATAGGCCAGTGACGGCCTACTCCTCCGGCCTCAGTAGCAGGCTTAGTAGCCTTTGGACAAAGACGCAACGAAACATCTTCATCATAGTATGGATTTAAAGCGTGAAACCATTGGTCTTTCAGTTGGGTTTTTTCTCCTGTGCCGTCCCACCCCTTCATGAATAGTCTGTTATTATCATAGGCAAACATATCAAACGCCAATCCCCATTGTTTTAAATCTGATTGACACACTACTCTTTTCGCCTGTTCCCTTGCCATGGAGAGAGACGGCACTAATATAGACAACAGAAGGGCGATAATAGATATGACTACTAAAAGCTCAATCAGGGTAAATCCATACATGCCCCACCTTCTGTTTTTTTTGTCCATCCTCATTTTGGTACGCCCCTTATTTGAAAACAGTCAAATTTCTTTAATACAGGCTGCGACTATTGCACTTAAGCGCCCTGTCGCAAGGCAGATGCAGCAGTCTGCTGCCCCATAATACAGGCGTATTTCATCTTTTTCGTAATCGGCCAAAACGCCACAGGGAAAGACGGTATTGTCACAATTACCAGTCTTCTCGTAATTCATATCGGGCTTGAGCAGATAGCTGTTTGTTTTTCCAATCACTTTCCACGGCTGTTCGAGGTCCAGCAATATTGCACCAATATAGTAGTAGGTTCCGCCTGCGGGGGAAAACACACCGTGAACGATATCCAGCCAGCCCTCAGTCGTTTTTATGGGAGGGGTTGGGCCTATTTTATTCGTGTTCCAGAACCTATAACCCGAAGCGATAACCGGTTTGAAACCGCCCCAATGCCGTAAATCAGGTGAAGAACTAATCCAGATATCTCCACCGGACCCATCACCCCCTCCGGGTCTGTCAAGCTTCCAATATTTACCACCAATTTTTTCGGGAAACAGGGAAGCGCCCCTGTTGGGGGGCTGAGTAATAATATCTATTTTCTCGTATGTCCTAAAATCCTTGGTTCTTCCCAGCATCCCTGCCGGTGAATCAAAGCCGTGTATCATCACAGGTGTAATAATATAGTACCAATCATCAATTCTGGTCACCCTGTTATCTATGAAATGGTGGCAAAGAGCATAAGGATACTCACTGATTAGTATATCAATCCAACTTTTGCCTTCAAGCTCAAAATTGATGCCGTCATTACTCCTGGCTATGAATGTTTCACCGACATCTCTTCCATAACCCCTTTTGCCGGCGTGCCTAACAACCGATACCAAAAGGATAGTTTCTCCATTGCACATCGCTGGTGCGGGATTATAGATTTGAGCAATACCCGGATAATCCTGAACCTTCATTATCGGATTGCTTGGGTGTCTGACCAGGATCGACGTTGCGTCTTTTCCGAAATCGGGCTTTCGGCCTTTGTAAACCTTTGGTCTAACAGGCACCACATCGACTTTTGACTTTCGACGTAACAGAGTCTCTGCATCGTCTAAATTTTCAGTTAATTTATGTTCCACACGAGATTCCTATTAATTGTAATTCAGCAATGTAGTCTGGCAATGAATCAACATTTTGTTTCTACTATCTCTTACACACAGAGTTACTAACAGCGATTCTCCTTTATTTTCAAAGTTACAATCAACTCAAAATAATTCATGTCTTAACATGATATTAACTGATGCATGACTATGGCCAAAGCACGATTTCAAACCAGTATTCTGCCACCTTGGCGAAGTCACGGAGATCTATTTTGTCGTCGGCATATGGATCGCATGGCGATAGCATCGGCACTAATGGCACATGAACGCTGCTCAGCCCCAAAAGCTTTACCACTTGCTCATTAGTTAGAGCAGTATCATAGATGCGGAAGTCGTCCATAAAGGCCTTTAAGTAGCTGCCTGTGAACTGGTCAGTCGTGCCGCCAATGTGAAATGTGCATAGAAAGGTATTCAAGATGTCGGTCGCATCATCCCTCTGAGCCACCGGAATACCGTTCAAATATATTGTCATCTCTCCGGTGCTTGCTTTCTTCACAAAAGTATAGTGATTCCAAACATCATTATAGTCCTCAGGTGTTGCATGAGGCCATGTTAACCAACCTTCGCGCATAAGATAGGTTAGCTCGGCATCCGAATCCCATTGAGCCAGCATTAGATATTCGTTGGCGTCAGTAGATCCGTGGAACATTGTTTGCCAGACTCCATTATCAATGGTTACATCTTTAACCCAGAACGCAATTGTCAGATTGCTTGTACTAAAATTGAACGCTGAGGATGACACCGACATGGCAAACCAGCCAGTGAATTCCAGACAACTGCCAATTTTGCCAATTAAATTCCAAGTAGCTGAATGGCCGAACTCATCACAGGGATCCTGGACATAAGTCGCATCATAGCCGTTACCACTTGAGTCATAGGCTGTTTTATCAGAGCTCCACTCATTGAAATCATAGTAGACTTTTGGCGCGGGAACGCTTGCGGCAGCGTAGACATCGTAACCGGAGGACAGCCAGGCATCGGTCAAGCCGGCAAGGTCTTCTTCGTCAATAAAACATTCTCCTGTAAAATCAACGTCAGGACCATAACCAGGTAAACAGCGTGATACGAACACTTGAATATAATCAATATAGATATCACCTGAACCGCTGCCACCTACTGAGAATTGGATTTTCTTAACTTTATCGAGATCCATATTACCTACAGCGAAGTCTTGCGCAGAAATATTCCACTCGATCCACCTGGGTTTTTTTACGTCATTAAAATCAGGATAGTTGACTGTACTCATATCTCCGTCGGTATCTTCCAAAGAAACAGAGAATGGTCCACCAGTATTAGAACTACCACCATAGAAATATAATCTTAAGGATTTGGCACCGATTCCAATCCAGTTTTGATTCGGGTCAAGTGTACGATTAACATCTGCTGGCCCAGAATAGCTAAGGTGCATAGATTGATAATCATGGTAGACAATCGCTTCTTCTACCTGCACTGTGTCAGAGGTTACCCATGTATCTTCGATGGGATTACCGCCATCATAAGCCTCGAAGTCGTCGACAATGTAGCTCGCCGAGGTGGTGAAACTCCAGATATGACCTTTCAATTCATCGACTCCATTGACTTCATCAACTCGCCAATAATAGGTTTGGTCCATATTCAAAAGGGTATCCGGAGAATAATTGGGCTCAGACCTTGCTACATATCCGCTCGTTGCGCTGTTAACGTCCTCGTAACTCGTACCCAGATACACCTGGTGAGTCCCGTCAGAGAAGGACCCGGCTGACCAAGCCAGAATCGTGTCTATCGGCACATTGCTGATGTCATCATCGGGTGATGGATCGTAAGCTTTGCCGTCGTCGAGGGTAAAGGTCCACACAAGGCCCTTGAAGATAGTGTCAGGTTCCGTCAACTCGTTGACTTCATCGATGCGCCAGTAGTAAGGAACACCTTTTTCCAAAGCCAAAGGCTGGGTATCAAATGACGTGGCGGTCTGTCTGCCCTGGTAAACTCCGAACTGGTTTTGATCGGTGGCGTTTTGAACACTTGCCTGGTCTGTGCCAAGATACACATCATGCCCGTTGGTGTCAGCGGCAATGGTGCCGGCATTCCAGCTTAAAATTACGTTGTAAGGTACTCTCAAAGCTCCATCTTGTGGATTTGGATTCCAGGCTCGCCTGAGATCGACAGCGAAGACGTTGGTTTTGTCTGAAGACGGTACGTACTCTACTATCATAGAGTAATTCGCATCTGTCGCTAACAACCAGTTACTGTCGATATAATCACTGACAATATCAACCTGGTTGCCGTCCAGAACCAGTCTGCCGTCAGTAATATACATCAAGCCGTTTGGGTCGTTTATATCAGGTTCGTTTGGATTCATGATAAAACTCTGGGCTTGAATGATGCCGCCATCAAGGTTGACAACGCCGGTACCCGGAGTGTTGCCCTCTGGAATGCGTAAGCTCCCGCATATAATCGAGCCACCGGTCATATTTATTGTGCCTTCGCCACCTTCACAGCCGTATTGATTTCCGTGCCCGCCTACCGACAGATTTCCGTCGACAATTACGGTACCGCCGCTCATCTCCAATATGCCAACGTCTATTTCAGGCTCTATCTCGCTTTCTTGATCTGTCATGCCGATTATAAAATCTTCTCTAACTTCAAGAATGCCGTCTGTCACATATAAATAGCATGGTGTATTTCCTTCCTGATAATATGGCAGGTAGAGCATCCGGCAGACCGCCTTGTAATCGCCCACGTTGTTAGCATCAATCACACATTGATCACCGGTTCCCGCATTAAGGTCTACAATAACATCTTCGTTCGGCACAGATGATTTGGTAGAGTCGTCGGTAAACCAGTTCTCAGGATTAAACCAGCGAGAATCCTCGCCCCAATCACTATTCTCAGGGGTTTGGCCCTTCCACCACCTGTTTGCTTGCTCAACACTCTGCGAAACTTGCGCAAGGCAAAAAAACAAAAAGACAAGGATAACAAAATTACAAATCTTCTTCTTCCTAATGACATCCATAACAGTCCTCCCTATTCTGTCACTTAAATTATTAAAAATACCTCTTGATTTAATTAATCCTGAAAGTCTATCCTGACTATACTTTCTTCTTCATAGTTTCTTGCTTGCCTTTACAGTTGATGAAGTCATTAAGATAGCAGGGCAATAATTGATATCACTACCAGAAGCTCAATTAACGTAAATGCTTTTTCCCTACCCATAATTGTACCCATTAATATTATACCGGATAAAGCTTTCCATTTCAAGCCTATACTGGCGGCCCTTGCGAGCCGCCAGAAGGCTTATTTTCAATTCTTACTTTCTTTCTAAATGTATACCTCACCACCGCAATACAAACAACTTTCAAACAAAACTGCTCGCTGCACATTCGGCACAGCCATAGCGGCGGCACCTGTGTATCGTGCCGCCACTATGTAACTCTACTCGCTGCACATTCAGCGCAGCCATAACGAAGCGGCGGCACCTATGTACCGTGCCGCCGCTATGTAACTTAAACTTACGTACTCTACAAACGTTACGCATACTACTATTTCCTTATTTGCGTCGTTATTTCTACTTCTTTGGCGGTCTTTGCGCCGGATCGGCTTTACCAACAATGACGACACAATCAGATCCCCCTATGGGCTGACAGCTATTCAAATTGCCCGTAAGGTCAAGATCAACTAAATCACCATGTGTGACTGAACCAAGTCCCGCTACAATGTCTGCTCTATTAAACTTGAGCACCAGATCATCAAAGCCATCGGCACCCGTCAGGCAATCACCACAATCTGGGCTATGCGCACGAACCAGTCGCAGGTTGTCGATTTTCACCAGTGATCCAGTAGGACGACCCCCGGTATACTCCGGCCACGGTGCACCCGGGTAATTGGGAGCAAAAGACCACGAGCTAACCCACAGCTTGATGTCTGTGATGTCGGTCAAATCAGCATTATTCTCAAGGGCATTACTTAGGCATACAGCGTACGTCTTCACGCCAGCCCCAAC
>SDBV01011678.1_pt1 | contig 11344 bp, 9 predicted proteins | sample 2277081 | NCBI WGS metagenome assembly SDBV01 (sample SAMN10402039, study PRJNA504765) | marine sediment metagenome | isolation source: marine sediment core GS10_PC15, 223 cmbsf | place: Arctic Ocean: Southern Knipovich Ridge | collected 2010
TAAGATTTAGATGTCGTATTCAGGCGTCGGCGAGGACGAGGCTGGCAAGGAGGCCGAAGCAGGTCCCCTAGGGATCGATGCAGGCCGAAGCAGCCAGACGAAGCCGCAGCCAGCATGAATGCGGCAGATGAAACTTAAATTGCTCTACGGTTGGAGATATTCGCTGAGATAATGGCGTGAGGATCCCGAGATGAACGTTCCTCGCAACGAATACCCGCGTCCGCAGTTCGTCCGCAAAGACTGGTTGCCCCTCAATGGCGTATGGCAGTTCGAGATCGACACCGGCGACAACGGCCTGGACCGCGGTCTGCGCGACAGAGATCTTGCGGAGCAAATCCTCGTTCCATTCTGCCCGGAATCGCAGCTATCGGGGATCGGTAAGACGGATTTCCTGAACGTGGTTTGGTATCGGCGGAACGTTAAGATTCCCGACAGCTGGGCGGACAAGCGAATTCTGCTGCACTTCCAAGCGGTCGATTACGACACGACCGTCTGGGTCGACGGCGTCGAAGTCGCCCGGCACCGTGGCGGGTTTACACCGTTTAGCTGCGACTTGGGCGGAGTCGTGGCGGCCGGACAAAACGCGACAATTGTCGTCCGCGCCCGGGACTTCACCCAGCGGGCCCAACCGGGCGGTAAACAGTCGAAGCTCCCCCACAATCACGGATGCTGGTACACCAGGACAACGGGGATCTGGCAGAGCGTCTGGATGGAGCCCGTCCCGCAAGTTTATCTGCAACGCCCAAAGATAACGCCCTTCGTAGGCGAGTCAACTGTCCGACTTGAGCAGCCAATTGCAGGTTGCAAGACAGGATTAACACTCCGTGCGGTGCTGTACGACGAGGAAGGTCAAGTCGCCTCGGGCAGCTGCGACGCCGAGGCGGACTTTACGCCATCTTTGGATCTTCATATCCCGCAGAGTCGAAAGCGCCTCTGGTCCCCCGACGACCCGCACCTCTACAAGATCAGAATCGAACTGCTGGACGCTCACCAGAAAGTTATCGACGAAGCCGACAGCTACGCGGGCCTGCGAAGTGTCACCATCGACGGGAAGGCCGTAAAGATCAACGGGAAGGTGGTTTTCCAGCGACTGGTGCTGGACCAGGGATATTGGCCCGACGGGATCATGACCGCACCGTCCGACGAAGCCCTGAAGCGAGACATCGAGCTGGCCCTGGCGGCGGGGTTCAACGGCGCGCGGTTGCATCAGAAAGTCTTCGAGGAGCGTTTCCTGTACCACGCCGACAGGATGGGGTACCTGGTCTGGGGCGAATTCGGCGACTGGGGCGGCTCGGAAGATCCCACGATCATCACGCAGTGGCTGGAAGTGCTGCGGCGCGATTACTGTCACCCGTGCATCGTCGGGTGGTGCCCGCTGAACGAGTCCGCCGAAACCATCACCGATCGGATCACCGTGTTGGACGACGTGACGCGCGGGTTGTTCCTGGCGACCAAGGGCGCCGACAGCACGAGGGCGGTGCTCGATACGTCGGGCTACCACCACCGCGTCGGCGAAACAGACGTATACGACTGTCACGATTACGAACAGGATCCCGATGACTTCGCCGCCCACCACGCCTCCCTGGCGGCCAATGAGCCCTTCGTCAACGGCCCGGCCGATCAGCCGCGCGAGGCCGCCTACCACGGCCAGCCGTTTTTCGTCAGCGAATTCGGTGGAATCTGGTGGAATCCAAAGGCGCCCCAGGGCCAGGATTCCTGGGGCTACGGCGAGCGGCCCAAGACACTCGAACAGTTCTACGACAGGTTCCAGCGCCTGTGCCACACGCTGCTGGATAATCCCAATATGTTCGCCTACTGCTACACGCAGTTGACCGACGTCTTTCAGGAGCAGAACGGGATATACTATTTCGACCGCAGTGAGAAGTTCGACATCACCCGGATCCGCAAGATCCAACAACACCCAGCCGCGATCGAAAAGGCGTGAACGACTCCATCCCGCGTACTAGGTTAGGGCGGACTGTCCCCGACATCACATCTGCTCAATCGTCTCGATACCCAGCAGATCCAGGCCGCACTTTATCGTTCTGGCGGTAAGCTGGCACAGCATCAGACGGGATGTGCGCAGCGGCTCGTCGGATTGCAGGACCGGGCAGTTCTCGTAGAACCCCATGAACGCACCGGCCAGTGCGAAAAGGTAGCCGCACAGAATGTTGGGAAGACACTCGGCGGCTACGGCCTCGACGGTTTCAGGGAATTGCATGAGCTTCACCGACAGTGCCCTCTCGGGCGGGTCCGTGATTTCGATCTGCCCGGACGCGGCCGTCTCACTCAACCCGCCTTTGCGGAAGATGCTTCGGATGCGGGCGTAGGCATATTGCATGTACGGCGCGGTGTTACCCTCCAACGACAGCATCTTGTCCCACGAGAATACGTAATCGCTCGTGCGGTTCTGCGACAGATCGGCGTATTTGACGGCGCCGATTCCGACGGCGTGGGCAACCTGCTTCTTGGCCTCATCAGGCAGGTCGGGATTCTTTTCGCTGACAAGGCCCAGCGCGCGGGACTCAGCCTCATCCAGCAGGTCCATCAGCTTGACCGTTCCGCCCTCGCGCGTCTTGAAAGGCCTCCCGTCGGCGCCCATCATCGTCCCGAAAGCGATGTGTTCCAACGATACATCCTTCTTTGCAAACTTACCCTTGCGCGCAACGGCGAATATCTGCTGGAAGTGCAGGGACTGGCGCACGTCGGTAACGTACAGGACGCGATCCGCCTTCAAAGCCCCGACGCGGTATCGGATCGCCGCCAAGTCAGTCGTCGCATACAAGTACCCGCCGTCGGACTTTTGAACGATCACAGGCAGCGGGGCGCCGTCCTTGTTCTTGAACTCATCCAGAAAGACGCATTGTGCTCCCTGCGACTCGGTAAGCAGCCCGGCCGCCTTCAGGTCTTGCACAACATTCGGCAAGTCGTCGTTGTACTCGCTTTCGCCCTTCACATCATCGGGCGTAAGAAGCACACCGAGCCGATCGTACACCTTCTGGCAATGCACTAAGGAGACATCGCGATACGTACTCCATTTGCCCCACACCGTACGATCGCCCGCCTGTAGTTTAACGACATATTCTCGCGAAGTCCGGGCGAACTGGGGGTCGGACTCAAATCGCTGCCTCGCTTCTTGGTAGAACTCTTCAAGATCCGGCAACTGCACGTGCTGAACTGCATCATCGCCGTTGCGGGACAGTTCTGTCGTGTGGTCATCCATGGCGGCAATAAGCATCCCAAACTGCGTACCCCAGTCGCCGACGTGGTTTTGGCGTTTGACTTCGTGGCCAATGAATTCAAGCACGCGGGCCAGTGCGTCGCCGATGATCGTGCTTCGCAGGTGCCCGACGTGCATCTCCTTGGCCAGGTTCGGGCATGAGTAATCCACGACGACGGTCTGCGGGTTGGGCGAGGCGCTGACGCCCAGGCGCTCATCGCCGATCCGCTCGGTGAGTTGAGCCGAAACCCAGTCGCACTTAAGTGTGATGTTGATAAACCCCGCGCCGGCGATTTCCACCTTTTCAGCCAGGCCGGACAGGTCCGCGGCGGCGAGGACTTTGCGGGCCAGTTCGCGCGGGTCTGCTTTGAGCATCTTGGCTGCGGCCATGACGCCGTTGGCCTGATAATCGCCAAACTGCGGCCGAGAGGCCGGGGCGACAAGGGCGGGGGCCTCCCGCCCGCACACGGCGCTTAGGGCTTTTGTCAACCGACCGTCGAGTTCACGACGTAGATTCATGTCTTTTGAGCTGCCATTTAACCCGCGGCGCAGAGCCCCAGATCAATTCAAGATCGTAGAACTCGCGATGCGCTTCATCGAAAATGTGCACCACCACATCTACGAAATCAAGCAGTATCCACCCATCCGAATCCATCCCCGCCACCTTCCAGACCTTCTGGCCGATGGATTCGCCGCCCCGGCAGATCTCGTCGCCGACGGCTCGCATCTGGCGGTCTGAACTGCCCGTACAGATCACGAAGTAATTAGTAATCGGGCTTACTCCCCGTAGATCCAGGATGACGATATCTTCAGAACGATTATCTGCGGCAAGTCTGGCTGCTTGGACGGCCAGCTTGCGTGCCGAATCTCGCTTGGTTACCCGCTTACCCAAAACGCACCCCTTCGTTAATCCAATCCAAGCAACGCGCTGATCTGCGGAGCAAATCTGACGATAATCCCGGCAAAGACGATCGAGACCATGCTCATCAGCTTGATGAGAATGTTCAGGCTCGGGCCGCAGGTATCCTTAAACGGATCGCCGACGGTGTCACCGACCACGGCAGCCTTGTGATTGTCACTACCCTTACCGCCAAGCTCGCCCATCTCGATGTATTTCTTGGCGTTGTCCCACATCCCGCCGGCGTTGGCCATGAAGATCGCCATCGCGAACCCGCACACCAGCCCGCCGGCCAGTAAGCCCAGCACGCCGCTGACGTCCAGCAACAGACCCACGGCGACGGGAACGATCAGCGCCAGCAGTGATGGTAAGATCATTTGCTTTTGAGCGCCGACCGTGGCTATCTCCACACATCGTGCGTAGTCGGGCTCACCGGTACCGTCCATGATGCCGGGAATCTCCCTGAACTGCCTGCGGACCTCCTTGACCATGGAGTTGGCGACCCGGCCGACAGCCTTCATGGTCAACGCGCTGAACAGGAACACCAGCAGCACGCCGGCGAACATCCCGGCCAGCACCTTCGGGTTCATGAGCGTCACATTGTAATACATCATGTACTGCTGCAGCGACGCCTTCGAAGCCCCAACCACCCTGAAGACCTGGTCTGCACCGCTGTCATCTCGAACGGTCAAATCGCAAACGCCGTCCTCATCCGCCGCGCCAAGAGAGCCATTCAATTCGCCCGTCGGAAGGTCGTATCCCTTCGGGCCGTTCAGAACCATGTAGCAGTCGAAGGCTCTGGCGCTGGTTCCTTCGGCGACCTTGGCGGCAAGCTTACCATGACCTATGTTGACGATCTTACCGACCCCGACGGTCGCTTCGGTCGCAGCGCCTTGATATGTGCTGACGATGGCTGTATGTCCCTGTCGGACCAGGCCCACGCGGACCTCTTCTACGTAGGCGGCCAGCAGGGCAAGTGCGGTAAGGGCGGCGGATCCGATGGCAAAGCCCTTACCGGTAGCGGCAGTGGTATTACCCAGCGCATCAAGGGCGTCCGTCCTCTTGCGGACCTCGGGCGGCTGGCCGGTCATCTCTGCATTACCCCCGGCGTTGTCGGCGATGGGGCCATACGCATCCGTCGCCAGCGTGATACCCAGCGTCGCCAGCATTCCCACGGCTGCGATCCCGACGCCGTACAGACCAAGCGAGACGGTCGTGAATCCGCCGGCGAAGGCGTACGCCAGCATGATTGCCACAATAACAGTCGCCAGTGGGATCCAGGTGCTTTTCATCCCCTCAGCTATTCCGGAGATTATGACGGTCGCCGGCCCCGTTTCAGACTGCCGGCAAATCTCTTTGGTCGGTTTGTAATGGTAGGATGTGTAGTACTCAGCGCTCTTGCCGATAATGACCCCGGCAAAGAGCCCGGTGACTATCGAACCCCATACGCGGTACCAAAGCACGCCCTCAAGCCCACCCAACAGCCACCAGCAAACCAATCCCGCCGCGCCCGCGATCAGGACGCTCGAACCGTTAACGCCAAGGCCCAGCGCACCCATAAGCTGCTTCATACTGGCGCCTTCTTTGGTGCGGACCAGGTAGATCCCCAACACACTCAGCACAATACCGACCCCGGCCAGCACCATCGGGGCGGCCAGCAAGCGAACCTGCCCGCTCACCCCAAGCCCCAGCGATGCCGCTGCCGCCACGCCAAGGGCGGCTGTGGCCAGAATCGAGCCGCAATAACTCTCGTAGAGGTCCGCACCCATCCCGGCGACATCTCCGACATTATCGCCAACGTTGTCGGCGATCGTGGCGGGGTTGCGAGGATCATCCTCAGGGATACCGGCCTCGACCTTACCCACCAGGTCGGCGCCAACATCGGCGGCCTTGGTGAAAATCCCGCCCCCCACGCGTGCGAACAGCGCCTGGGAGCTGGCACCCATACCAAAGGTCAGCATCACCACGGTGACCTCGAACAGGCTCATATGATAGCCCAGCAGAGGAGCAAGTTTGGTCAGAACAAGGAACCAGGCCGTGATATCCAGCAGGCCGAAGCCCACCACCACCAACCCCATGACCGCGCCGGCCCTGAAGGCGACTATCAGCCCGCGGTTGAGACTCTCCTTTGCGCCCTGGGCGGCCCTGTTTGAGGCCAACGTCGCAGTCTTCATCCCCAAGAACCCACACAACCCGGAGAAAAACCCGCCCGTCAGGAAAGCCATGAAGACAATCTTGTGCTGGGCGTGGAAGACCCAACCCATAACAAACAACAACGCACAGACGACTATGAAGAAAACGGCGACCACCTTGTACTGACGTCTCAGATAAGCGTACGAGCCCTCGCGGACGTAGGCGGCGATTCTCTTCATGTTCTCGTCGCCCTCGTTTGCGCTCTTAACCTGGCGATAGAAAACCCAAGCAAAGATAAGCGCCAAGATTGCCCCCCCCGGTGCGACCCACCAGATCGCGGGAATGGAAATGCTCGCAACGGATTGCGAATCAGCACCGAGCTCGGGGGATCCGGCGATGACAGGGCCCGAGCTGCAGACCAGTACGCAGATCGCTATGCACAACAGTGCACTCCGTAGGGACCTGTCCGCTCTACTCAATGCCGTCACACCAGATCTCCTTATGATTATCCGCTAAAAGTAGGCGCAGCTTGTACGGAAGCTAGTGTCGGCCATCGATCCTTACAAGCTGGACATGAAAAACTTGGGTGGATCGAACGCCGAACGAAGTGTGCGGGATGAACTGGGGACTGGAGGTTCGTCAATTCGACAGGTACCCAGGCCGAACCACAGCTCCCGTCCGTGGCCCGGCTGAGAACCGGATAGCAGCGAGCATTACTCTGCGGACGCTGTGACACGCTTAAGGGTCTTGCGAAGGCGGCGACGGCGGCGCTCGGAAGGCTTCTCATAATAGCTGTTTCTCTTGATGTCTCTCGTCAGGCCTTCCTTCTCACAGATCTTCTTGAAACGCTTCATCATCTGAGATACAGATTCGTTCGCTCTTGCCTTGACCTTGATCATACTAATCCTTTTGTGCTTATCCTCTCAAAGTAATTCCCAGGCATCACTTGCCTTAACGCTATCTTAGACAATACCGTAGCCCGTTCAAGCGAATTTTTGCCCATTCCCCGGCGAAAAACTCCCTCCGGATCAAAGTTGCTAACGACGCCGACGCCAATTAGTCTATCGGCATCGGTCGGGACACCAAGAGCCCCAGCGAGATACCCATGAACAAGACACCGCAAAGCTGCCAAATTGAGATCCGCGTCCGTTACGCCGAGGTCGATCAGATGGGCTCGCTGCATCACAGCCGCTACTGGGTCTACTTCGAGATGGGCCGAACCGAACTGCTGCGGTCACAGGGGGTATCGTATCGCCAGCTGGAAGCAGCGGGCGTATTCCTCGTAGTCGCCAGGTGCTCGGCCAAATACCACGCCGCAACAAGATACGATGACGTCCTTACCCTCACGACCCGCTTGGTGAAGATGGGCCAGGTGAAGATAGACCACGAATACGAGCTGAGACGCGCCGGTGACGGTGAGCTGCTGGCAACGGGTCAGACAACGCTGGCGTCCGTCGACCGGGAGGGTAAGGTCATTCCAATCCCCGAGGTCATCCGCCCAGAAGCCCAAGGGGAATAAGCCCGTCCAGCCGCAACCCGGCCAGGACGGAACAGAAAACGTCGACCAGCTCTAGCACCCAACATCTATGAGGACCTTGATGCTGTCTGGTTTATTGGCAGTCCGCAAGGCACAGACGGCCTCGGAAAGGGCGAATCGATCACTAACGAGCCCTGAGACATCGACGCGGCGGTGGGCCAGGGCATCTATAGCGTCGGCGAACGGACCACAGCGAGAACCCACGATGGTTATCTCACCGATGACCACCGGCGCCAGGTTGCACGCGCCTCTGTCCGCATATGTGCTCTTGAGGACGATGGTCCCTCTGGGCCGGACCGCACGCATCGCAAGTTCCAGACCCGACGGGCTCCCAGTGGCGTCAACAACAACGTCGGCCTCGGCGGAGGGGCGAAAATCGGCCAGCGCGACAGTGTCGGCCCCCACCTTTTGCGCAGCCTCCATCTTTGACGGATGCTTGCCCACAAGCACCAGCTCGGACACGTGGAGTCTTAGAACGCGAACGATCAACTGTCCAAGCCTCCCGTCGCCCAAGACCACCACCCGGTCGGAAGGAGCGAATCGGACCTGCCGTGCGATTTGAAATGCGGCCGCCAACGGCTCGACGAAAACGGCTTCTGTATCGGATACAGCCACCGGTACCTCGTGGAGATTGCCCACGGGGAGGGAAACGTATTCGGCGAAGACCCCGTCGCGCCCGTCGATCCCTATGACGGTGCGATTGGGGCAGTGATTCGACAACCCGGACTTGCACATCCGACACCGCCCGCAAACACAATTGATCTGGGCGACAACTCGCTTGCCCTGCCAACCCTTTGGGCCCTCAACGACGTGGCCGACAAACTCGTGTCCCAGCACCCCGCGAAAATCCATATACCCCTTGAGCATTTCCAGATCCGTGCTACAGACGCCGGCCGTGTGCACCCCCACCAAGGCCTCATCTTCACCCACCTTGGGCGCAGGATAATCTTTCCTCAAAACCGCCTCGCCATCAAATACCAGCGCGAGCATTTGCGGTCACCGGCTGGGGGGCTTGGTGAGTCTCAACATGTCCCACCAGGGCCTTTTGAATTCCCCCGAAGAATCCGGTGTAAGGGCTTCTTCCCCCAGCAAAGACCATTCATCCGGCTCGAGGCCAACGTCCCTGCCGGTCAGTTCCACAAGACTTCCGTGCGCCCGGTAGCGAACGCCGAACGCAGCATCGGAAAGACATTGCACCAACGTGTAGAATACCTCCCCGGTGGGATAGTGCCTCAACGCTTTTGCGCAGGCGATCCTCACGTCCACAGAGCTGTCGGATGTGGCGTGGCGCCGCACGGGCTCGATGGCAGAGACCCCGATCAACTGATCCAGCGCCACAGCGGCGTCCCATCGCACGGAAGGCGATTGGTCCGACAGCGAAGCGATGACGTTAGGTAGATAATCCGTATCACCGGACTTACCCAAAGCCCGAACGGCCGCACAGCGAACCAGCGGCTCCGAATCGGACCTAAGCAGCAGTGCGTACCCTTTAAGGTACGGTTCCTTCAGGCCCCAGGGCTTGCGCGACAGCAGCTCGATCCCCTCGCGACGTCTGTCGGGATCCTCCGTGTCGAACGTCATTACCACCTGTTCAGATGGCTTCGGGCCACCGGTCAGTATTCTCTTCAAATCGAATCCCTTGTCCCCTTGCCCGCATCCGAGCAAGAAGACGGCAAGGACCGCCGCGCTCAAATAGACTGTCCGTCGGACGGATATCATGTTCATTCCGTTTTATACTCGAAGCTGGCTGCCAATTCGTCCGTTCCTACGAATTCGACCTGGTCTATTCTGCGCCCGCAGAATCTCTGGGCGACCCGCGCGAATCGTTCTACCGCGTCGGTGGTAAAACATCTCAAGAACCCGTCCCCAGATCGCCGGTTTTCCATACCGGCCCTGAGCAATCGGCGCTGAACTTCCTGGGCCGCTGCTTGCGCCGAGCTTACAAGCTGAACATCCGGGCCCATGAGCTTACCGATCGGACCGACAAGAAGTGGATAATGCGTACAACCGAGAATAAGAGCGCCAGGCCGACATCGCTGTAACGTGCGCAGGTAATCGCTCAACACAGCCAGGACGATCGGATCGTTTTCATCCCGGCCTTCCTCAACAATCGGCACCAGCAGCGGGCAAGGCACCGCCACGACCCTCCTCCCCGGCGACAGCGCAGATATGGCGTTTTGATACGCGCCAGACGAAACTGTCGCTTCTGTTGCGATGACCCCTATCGTCCCGTCTGTCAGCGATAATGCTTTGGCGACTCCCGGGCGAATCACGTCCACCACGTCCATGGGGCACTGCGATATCAAGCTCTCGTGGGCCGCGGCCGAGGCTGTGTTGCATGCCACCACCATCAGCTTCGGACTAAACCGCATCAGAAACGCGGCATCCTCACTGGCGAAACGCCGAACCGTCACCAAGGACTTAATCCCGTATGGAACGCGGGCGGTGTCGCCCAGGTAGACGATGTCTTCTGCGGGCATTGTGGCGACTAACTCGCGCACGACAGTCAGCCCGCCCAGACCCGAGTCGAACACACCTATGCAGCGCTGCTGCGCTGGTTGAGTATCAAGATCGGACACGCCAAAAAGCCTACAGCGGCCGGGCCGGCGAAGCAAGGCCCACAAATGCGCTCATCAAGCGCCCAGCAACCAGACAAGCCCAAACGTCGGGTAAGTATGACCGATGATCAACTATCTTGCGGCGGTAGCTGTCTTGACCGAATCGTGGCGAGGCGATACAGTCACCTTCAAGAGCATCCGATTCCAACGGCTCGGGACACCATGAACCGGATCGGACTTACCAGCGTCTGAGCTTCGTGCCCGTAGCTCAACTGGACAGAGCAGCGGTCTTCTAAACCGCAGGTTGCAGGTTCGAGTCCTGCCGGGCGCGTTCGTTGATAAGCTCCGTAAGTTTGGGCTTCCCCGGCAGTTGCAGGGTTTCTTTCACCATGTACTCATGGCTATTCCGTCCGCGATTAATCACACGCGTCTGCGAAAACCATCCTCCACGCACCGTCGGTGAGCAGCGTCCGGGCCCCACAGGACGATCCCACAACACAAGTGGCCAGAGCCCTGCGGCACTGGTGCATTGTCCGAAGTCCACCGTCATCGTTGGCGACCAGCCCCCAGTATGACCACAAACCGGCACAAGCTTCACCGGAAGCACAGGTTGAAGGTCGACAGCATAAGTGATTCGCCGGTGTCTCACGCACCGGCCCGTAACGGGATCCAGACGTCGCCTCAAGAAGCGCTTAGTTCTTTACTGCCAGAACTTAAACTTTCTTGGACTAATTCAACCCCGCCCCCCAAATAGCCGAGTTTACGTCTACGGGACGGAATGCATGGGTGCGGTCAGGTGACTGTTTGTAGTGGTCGCTAGGACCACGCCTTGCAAAGGGGACGTGAGGAATACTTATCAGTCACGTCAACAATTGCATAGATTTCGCCGTCCCTCCTATCCCGGCGCAGGTCGCGCCGACAGTCCTGCAAGAGGGGACCCCCTGACAGAAACGGCCAGCCCGGTCACGCAGCACCGGTCAAGCCTGGTTCTTTGGCCA
>SDBV01011679.1_pt1 | contig 11343 bp, 10 predicted proteins | sample 2277081 | NCBI WGS metagenome assembly SDBV01 (sample SAMN10402039, study PRJNA504765) | marine sediment metagenome | isolation source: marine sediment core GS10_PC15, 223 cmbsf | place: Arctic Ocean: Southern Knipovich Ridge | collected 2010
CTAGAACCCGAAACGATCATGATAACCCTCCAAACAGCCAGCATTAATGGCGAGGAACACCAATTGCTGGTATTCTCCTGGCTGGATTCGCAAGGGGAGCCAGTCAGTCAGGCGGTGGAGATCACTAAGTAGATATAATTCATTAATCTATTGCATATTGCAGGAAGTGGCGGGTACCTTCCAGGTACCCGCCACTTCCTTGGGAACTTCCAAACCATTATCGCGTGAGGGTGTTGCATAGTTGGTTAAAGCGGGTTAATATCCAACAAGAATCGCCGATATTGTGAATTGGAGTATCACATGACGACGCAGCCGGTTCATCCCCTCCCACTTGTGAGTGCTTTGGATGTCGCTCAAAATATATTGGATCGACTTGGTCCAGTCACTGTAATGAAGCTGCAGAAGCTTGTGTATTATAGTCAAGCCTGGTCGCTGGTCTGGGACGAACAGCCACTATTCCGCGAGCGAATCGAGGCGTGGGCTAACGGCCCCGTTATCCATGACCTATATCAAGCTCATAAAGGACAGTTCCAGGTCTCAGCAATACCTGGAGGAAATCCAGACCAGATGGATCAAGAACAGCAAGCTACTATCGAATCAGTTTTGGAGTTCTACGGTGACAAGTCTTCAATGTGGCTTAGTGACTTAACCCATATGGAAGACCCTTGGCGAGATACACGCACTGGATTGGCACCAGGGGACCGTAGTAATAGAGAAATCACTCACGCCGCAATGGCTGAGTATTATTCCAGCCTATAGCCATCGCATTGAATTAAATGAGTGGACGGAGTGGGAAGGGTAGATTACGCAAACAACCAGCAGTTAGGGAGACACCCCAAGCAACTAAAGCACCCCGACTCGCCTTTGATCCCACCAGCAGTGACGCACTTCCCCCAGTGTGGAACGTTCGCATCATGGATATAGATGGCCCTTGGGGCTGGTCTAAAGCCACTAAGGATGATTTGATTCGACAGATTCAGCCCAAACTTGGGGAGTTTGAAACGATGAATTGGGCCGAAATTGGTCAAAATGGAAGCCACCCCATCCCAGTGTACCAAATCGTCAAAGATGCTCGAAAAAGGTTACGGGAGATAAATCAAGCTGACTTAGATGACCTATTCTCTCTTCGACTAACTGGCCAAAGGCGAATTTGGGGAATCAGGGACTGGAATATTCTTAAAATACTGTGGTGGGACCCGAGGCACGAAATTAAGCTGTCGAGGAAGAGACATACCTGAGACCATGATAATGAAGGCCAATAAACACTATACGAATCTCTCTTTGTCAGCCTTTTTTTATCACTATTTTTCTTTCTTCTGACGGAGTAACACTGGCCTTTTAAGCCATTGCCAACGAGCGAATAGCAGTATTGTCACCCTTTCTTGTCACCTTTTTTCTTTTGTCGACGGGATCGCAACGGCCTTCTAAGCCGTAGGTCACGCGTTCGAATCGCGTCCGGGGTACTGGTATCCTGCTGGTTTGGCAGGGATTTTTTGGGTTGGGTAGCGTACCCGCCCCGCCAACCCCGCCGTCGGCGGGGTTCAGTCGCGTCCCCTCTGGCCGTAAGCCCGGCCAACGGGCGAGGCGCGGTACGAAAATGCCTCAGGAATTTCCTGAGGCATTATTTATTCCCCCTACTTCAGCAGCAGCATCCGTTCCTGCGAGTGAGTAGGCAATCTATCCTTCCGCCCCTTTGCGTTGGGCAACACATTCTGCCAGGATACACAGCATCTCATACATCATCGTGGCACCGACCAACGCGGTGTTGCCCGAGAGGTCGAACGGCGGCGACACCTCAACCACATCGCCCCCGATCAAGTTCAGCCCACGTAATCCTCGTAACAACCTCTGTGCCTCAATAGTTGTAAGCCCGCCAACCTCCGGGGTCCCGGTGCCGGGGGCAAATGCAGGGTCAAGGCTATCAACATCGAATGAGATGTAGGTTGGGCCATTCCCTATCACCTGGCGCGCCGTAGCTATCACTTCCTCCACACCCAGCTTGGTGAACTCCTCAATGAAGATAACGCGCATACCCGATTCGAGAGAGAAAGCCCATCCCTCCTCCGAGTTCTGGGCACCCCGGATGCCAATCTGCACCGTCCGCTTTGGGTCAAGGTGCCCTTCCTCCACAGCCCGGCGGAATGGCGTACCATGGGTGAATCTACATCCCAGTTCCTCATCAAAGGTGTCGGTGTGAGCATCGAAATGGACCATGCCAACAGGCCTGTCTGCGGCAATCGCACGCAAGATCGGCAGGCTGATGGAATGGTCGCCTCCTGCACTTAGCGGTATGGCGCCGGCGTCGTGTACTTCGCGGTAAAACTCCGTGATATTGGCGTGGCTTCTCTCCAGATCAAAGGCGCTGGTAAGCGGAACGTCGCCTATGTCAGCAATACGACAAAGCTCATATGGATTGATCCTAGTCACATGGTGGGTAGTGCGTATGAAACACGACATGTTGCGAATCTCACGTGGCCCGTGACGCTGGCCTGGACGGTTTTCCACACCACCGTCGAACGGTACGCCGATGAGTGCAATATCTAACCTGGATGGATCGCGAACCATCTGGGTACGCATAAAAGTCGAAATGCCAGTGTAGCGCGGCTTGAACATGGACTCGTAGTTTAGTTCTGCTTTCATAGAGAACGTATCCTCATTTCGATAATTCACGGCGCGTAGTTACTCCGTATCCGGAATTTAGCTAATGATACTGAGCTGGACCTACTTCGCACTATCTTGATGGTTTGGGTGTACTCCGGTGTTATTAGCCAGGCAGGCAATCAAGATGCCTGAAGGGCCTGATCGGCGAGCTCGATCCCGCTGATGAATTTCTCGGTCCAACTGGTAGCGTGGCAGCTCAGACATACGCTCTTCATCCCGTTCCTGCGCACGGTCTGTTCCCTTGAATCGATTAGGTATTCCTCCGCTATATTCATTTTGCCCTGTGGTTACCCCGAGGCAATTTGTATATATTCCGACGCCCTGTGCCGGTAGAATAACTCTATTATGAAACGTACCCTCACTCTCCTCGACTCCAGCATGATCAACTTCGGGACCATCATCGGCTCCGGAATCTTCCTGGTACCCACCACCATTGCCCTGTACATGCATTCAACGTCCCTGACGGTGCTAGTCTGGCTGGTGGCCGGTATCCTGACTCTCTTCGGCGCCCTCTCCATGGCCGAGCTCGGCGCCGCCATGCCCCGCGCTGGGGGACAGTTCGTCTATCTCAAGGAAGCCTACAGCCCCTTCTGGGGCTTCCTTTACGGTTGGTCCAGCTTCTGGGTGATCAACTCCGCCTCCATCGCCGCCCTGGCCGTGGCCTTTGCTACCTACCTGGGCTACTTCCACCCCCTGACGCCAATTCAGATCAAGCTCATCGCCATTGTCGCCATCACCGCCTTCACCCTGCTCAACATCTACGGGCTGCGCACCGGAGTGTGGGCTCAGAATATCATCACTTTTCTCAAGATCGGCGCCCTGCTGGCGATTATTTTCCTGGGATTTTTCCTGTCCGGCGGCGAGACCGCCAACTTCCAGCCCCTCCTTCCCGACAGGAGCTTTTCTTCCCTTGTCCCTCTCTTCGGGCTAGCGCTGGTAGCCACCCTCTGGTCCTACGACGGGTGGATTGAGATCACCTACATCGGCGGCGAGGTTAAGGACCCCGGCCGCAACATCCCCCTCGCACTCCTCATATCCACCCTGACTCTGATTGCCATCTATATCCTGGTGAATATCGTCTTCATCTTTCTGCTGTCACTGCCCGTCATTGCCCAATCACAGCTGGTAGCCTCTGAGGCGCTCAGTGCGGTGCTAGGCTCCGCTGGTACCACCCTGGCAGTCCTGATCATTCTCGTATCGACCTTGGGCGGAGTCCACGTGAATGTCCTGGCCAGTCCCCGTATCTATTACGCAATGGCCCGGGAGAACCTGTTTTTCCGTTCCCTGGCGGAAATTCACCCTAAACACGGCACTCCTGCGTTCGCCCTTGTCGTTCAGGGAATCTGGTCCGCCCTCCTGGTCTTCTCCGGCACTTTCGACCAGCTCATCACCTACGTGGTTTTCGCCTCGTGGATCTTCTACGCCATGTCCTGCGCCGGGGTGATCATCCTCCGCCGCAAACAGCCCGATCTCGAACGCCCCTACCGCACCTGGGGCTATCCTGTGGTACCGGTGACCTTCGTCCTCTTCGCCGGCTTCCTGGTCCTCAACACCATCGTCAGCGACCTCCGCGATGCCCTCATCGGTGCCGGCCTCATCCTCACCGGACTCCCCGCCTATCTCTACTGGAAACGCAAGTCCCCTGCTATCTAATCAGACTCAAATCCTCTACCGGGTCAGTCCGCACTCACTCTACTTGCTGCGCTTCAATTCTAAGCCGGAGAACAGCAGATAATCTTCTCCATCCCTGCTCTTGATCCGGATCGTCTCGCCAAGGTTCCTCCCCGTTCCCATGGTGATCGCCTCCCCGTCCGACAGCGGTTCCAGCGGGAATACCATGGGCGAACCAAGGAATTTCATCTGCAGTAACAGCAGCCCCGTCTTGGTGTCATGCGTGAGCTTGAAATTGCTTACAACCGGATTCTTGACTTCTCCGGCTTCTTGGTACCTACCGCTCCTGGTGATCACTAAGTTTAAGCATATCGAGACCCTCTTTAACAATGCCGGAGTAGCGATTCGAAAAAACACTGTCGATCTCGGTGAAAGGGAATGGGACCAAGCCATCGATGTTGGATTAAAGGGGATGTATCCTGAAGGATTACCATGACAAAAACCGAACCGTTCATCCATCCATATATTCCGAATTCCTTGCCCGATATTCAGCAGGCGATGCTGGAAGAAATTGGGGTTGGCAGTATTGAAGATCTGTATGCCGACATACCTGATGAATTGCGCTTTCGAAAAGCATTAGCAATTCCCGAGGCGATTTTGAGTGAATCCGACCTTAAGCAGCACGTCCAGAAAATCCTGGATAAGAATGTTACCTGTGATGAATACCTGTCGTTCATGGGCGGGGGTTGCTGGCAGCACTACGTCCCGGTGATTTGCGATGAGATCAACGGGCGATCAGAGTTCCTCACCGCTTATGCCGGTGAACCGTACGAAGATCAGGGCAGGTTTCAAGCCCTATTCGAGTATCAAAGCCTGATGGCTGAACTGCTGGATGTTGATGTAGTCAATGTACCGAATTTCGACTGGGGCCAAGCGGCGGCAACGAGCTTGAGAATGGCAGGCAGAATTACCCGTCGAAAAACAGCTCTGGTGTCCGAATGGGTAGGACCAGACCGACTGGCAATGATCATGAATTATCTCCAACCCGTGATGGAAGTGAAATGCTTTCAGCATGATCATGAGTCCGGATTGATTGACTTGGAGAATCTGGAAAGATTGTTCAGCAACGAGGTTGCGGGAGTCTACTTCGAAGTCCCAAATTTCCTTGGTCAACTGGAAACCAATGGGGAAACGGTAGCACAATTAACACACCAAGCCGGAGCACTTTCCGTAGTTGGGGCAGATCCGAGTTCTCTGGGCGTGATAAAATCCCCAAGTCAATATGGTGCTGATATCACTTGCGGTGATATACAGCCACTAGGGATGCATATGAATTATGGAGGTGCACTGGGTGGCTTTATCGGGACCCGCGATGAGGAAAGGTTTGTCAGCGAGTATCCATCCAGACTGTTTGGCATCACAAAGACGAGTGTTGAAGGAGAATACGGTTTTGGAGACGTTCTATATGATCGCACCTCATTCGGAGACCGGGAAAACAGCAAAGAGTATGTTGGAACGGCTTCAGCACTATGGGGTATCACCGCTGCAGTCTATTTAAGCCTCATGGGTCCCAAGGGTATGCAGGACTTAGGACAAAAAATCCTACAAACATCACTCTATGCACAAAAAAGAATTGGGGAAATCCGAGGAGTGAAGTCACCACGGTTCAATTGCAGTCACTTCAAAGAGTTCGTGGTTGATTTCACAGAAACAGGGAAAACGGTAATGGCAATCAATTCTGCCCTTCTAGATAAAGGAATTTTCGGTGGCAAGGATTTGAGCAAAGATTTCCCCAAGCTGGGGGAATCCGCCCTTTATTGCGTTACAGACATCCACAGCAAGGCTGATATCGATCTCCTGGCTAATCATTTAACGGAAATAACAAGCGGGTAGAAGAAGTAACCATGATTAGTAAACCATCGGCAAGTACAAGACAATTCCATCAGGCTAAATGGGATGAGGAGATAATCTTTGAGCTGCATACTCCCGGTGAGAGAGGATTGTTCGTCTCAAAGACCGAAGATGATGTAGTTGCAGAGGTTGGAGATGGAATTTCCAGCTTGCCATCACACCTGCACCGCAGTACTGCCCCTGCACTGCCCGAAGTAGCACAGATGAGGGTATTAAAGCACTTCCTGAGACTCTCTCAGCAGACCCTTGGGGCAGATTTGAATGTGGATATCGGGCAAGGTACATGTACCGTAAAATACAATCCGAAGATCAATGAATACCTGGCAGCTTCACCCAAGGTAACAGAACTGCATCCCTGGCAGGAGGGTTCCACGGTACAGGGTGCATTAGAAATCATCTATAAATTGGACTCCTATCTTCAGCAGATTTCGGGCCTTGATAAGTTCTCATTTCAACCTCCCTCCGGCTCAGCTGCTATTTTTACAATGGCCTCGATTGTCGAGAAGTACCACCGGTTCAACGGCAAGAGTGACCAGCGTGATGAGATTATCACAACCATATTCACTCACCCGTCGGACTACTCCGCGGCGGCAGTCAAGGGATATAAGATAATTACTCTTTACCAGAATGAAGATGGATTACCGGATATCGAGGCACTGAAAGCGGCGGTGTCTGAGAGAACGGCAGGGTTATTCATAACGAATCCCGAGGACACAGGTATATTTAACCCCAAGATCAAAGAGTTCACCGATATAGTCCATGCAGCCGGTGGATTGTGCGGCTACGATCAAGCCAATGCAAACGGAATCCTGGGCATAACCAGAGCCCGGGAAGCAGGATTTGATATGTGCTTTTTCAATCTACATAAGACCTTTTCCACGCCGCATGGATGTGGAGGACCCGCAACCGGTGCCATCGGCGTAACCAAGGAGCTGTACGACTATCTGCCGGTGCCAGTCGTAGTAAAAGAGGATGAGGGCTACAGGCTGAACTACGATCTGACCAGGAGTATTGGCAAGGTCAGAAGTTTTCACTGTGTGTTTCCAGTTGTTCTTAAGGCTTACGCCTGGATTCGAAGCATGGGTGCTGCGGGTTTATTGGAGACTGCGAAAGTAGCTGTGTTGAACAATAATTATGTGCTTACGAGAATAAAGAAAATACGTGGTGCTACTGCGCCCTATGCAACCGGCCGGGCACGGATCGAACAGGTACGCTATTCGTGGGAGCAACTCTATGACGATACTGGTGTTGGGACTGAGGACGTGACATGCAGGATGGCTGATTTCGGATTCCATCTGTGGTCCAGTCATCATCCATTCGTTGTCCCGGAACCCTTCACCATAGAACCTACCGAATCCTATTCCAAACAGGAGTTGGATGAATACCTCGCCGGTCTTGAGCAAGCCTCCCAGGAAGCATATACCGAGGCAGAACTAGTGAAGACAGCACCACACAACAGTGTGATTCATCGGGTCGATCATAGCACTCTTGATGATCCGGACCAATGGGCCATTACATGGAGAGCCTTTCTCAAGAAACATCCCGGGGAACAGAGAGGCACTGTATCGAAGCGATAATGAACAATCCACGCTTCGGTCTAATCGTCAATCCAATAGCCGGGATGGGCGGACGAGTTGGTCTCAAAGGAACAGATGGACCAGCCATTCTCGCAAGGGCTAGAGAACTAGGAGCGATACCAGTATCTGGGGCAAGAGCCTCGATCACATTAGGGAAGCTCCACAAGCTGACTGAGGATACCGCCTTGAAATGTGCACCAGGCGAGATGGGTGAGACTATCGCTCGCGCTGCAGGCTTTTCTCCGGAGGTGATTGGCGATCCAATCCTGGATCAAAGCACCCGGTCTGACACGATACGATGGACGAGAGAACTCAAGGATTCCGGGATTGATCTTCTACTTTTTGCGGGTGGAGATGGGACCGCCAGAGATATTGTTGAATCTATCGGACTGACGCAACTGGTTCTAGGGATACCTGCCGGAGTGAAAATTCATTCAGCCGTCTATGCAAAGACTCCCGATATCGCAGCTCACATAACAAGTCGATACCTTCGAGGCAGGATGAATCGTTACGTAGAAGCTGAAGTGTTGGATATCGACGAGGATAGCTATCGTAAGGGGCAATTACGCGCAAAGTTATACGGATATTTGAGAGTCCCCGCCTACCGCCATTTGACTCAAGGATTAAAGTCGGGCAGCCCGCCAAGTGACCAAATTGACCAAAGCAGTATTGCTGAGGCTGTCATTGAGGAAATGGATCTTGAATGCTATTTCATCCTTGGGCCAGGCAGTACTACGGCCGCCATCACGGAGAAATTGGGATTGGACGGAACTCTTCTGGGAATCGATCTTCTACTCAATCGGGAACTGGTAGGGAAGGACATGAATGAATCGGAGCTCCTGGCGGCAATTGGTCAATCCCGAGCTAAGATTGTTGTCACACCGATTGGCGGCCAAGGTTTCATATTGGGTCGAGGGAATCAGCAAATTAGTCCTGCAGTCCTGCGGAGAATCGGCAAGGACAATCTGATAATCATCTCAACCAAACGGAAGATTCAAGAATTACAGGGTAGGAGTTTTCTGATTGATACCGGTGATGATCTACTGGATAAGGCGTTCAAGGGCTTCTATAAGGTAATCACGGGCTATCATGATCGTGTTGTATATAAGGTCGGCTAGTCTAATTTATCATTCTCCAGGATAAATAAATCATGGGGAGGAATCTGATCCCGTAATTTCAAGCAAGCGTTAGTGGCCGATCTCAGAAATGCCATACAGATTTCATACTGGTCGCGGGATTTGGTGGATGCGATGATTTCGGAACCGGGGAGGATGGCACCTACCCATAACCGCAGCGGCACAGAATCAGTGTGGTAGAAATCTTTTGTGAGGCAGCCATATCAACCCTATATTCAATTTTTACGATATATATGAAATCCAGGGAGGGTCAAAGTCATGCCTGAATTCCAACCGTTCTTGATGGAAAGAATGATGTCCAAATACGAACAGGTGGTGGAGTATAACCTCACCGAGAGTGGTGTCTATCCCATCGTCCTGAAGGAATTGCTGGATAGAGATCCTGCGAGGATCGAAGGGCTATTGGACACCAATCTGGGTTATGCCCATGCTGAAGGAATACCTGAATTGCGTGAGAATATCGCTGCGCTCCATCCCGGTGCCGGACCGGAGAATGTCCTTGTAACAGTCGGCGCGATAGCGGCCAACTACATCACCATTCGAACCCTGCTTAAGCGCGGTGATGCAATCTCAATTATGCTCCCCAACTACATGCAGATCTGGGGTCTTGCCAAGAATTATGGTCTAAATATCAGCGAGTTTAACCTGCAGGAAGATCAGTCCTGGGCACTGGATGGGGATGAGCTGCAGAAATCCGTGAGTGACTCTACAAAGCTTATCGCGGTTTGCAACCCCAACAATCCGACCGGTCATATCCTCACAGAGTCGGAGATGGATGACATCATCACCTCTGCAGATCGAGCTGGTGCCTGGATCCTGGCCGATGAGGTTTACCGCGGAGCAGAACGTCTCACAGATGTCGAGACACCTTCGTTCTATGGCCGCTATGAAAAAGTAGTCGCTACAGGCAGTCTGAGTAAAGCATATGGTCTGCCGGGATTGCGGATCGGGTGGGTGGTGGGACCCGCGGAATGCATTGATGACATCTGGGCACGGCATGAATATATAAATATCAGCGCGAGTATTCTGTCCAACCACCTTGCGGCCCTGGCACTGTCACCCGATGTCCGTCCGAGGATTATCCAGCGGACTCGGGATTACATCCGAAGGGGATATCCAGTGCTGGAACGGTGGATGGACAGCCATGGAGATACCTTCAGCCTGACAGCACCGCAGGCAGCGGCCATTGCATTTGTGCGCTATAATCTGGATATCAATTCGACAGTCCTATCAGAACGACTATGCGACGAAAAGAGTGTCTATATCGTCCCGGGTGATCACTGCGGCATCGATCATCACATACGAATCAGCTTTGGCCTACCCCATGATTATCTGGTCCCAGCGTTGGGTCGAATCCATGATCTGATCATGGAACTGAGCGACTAATCTGAATGTATGGTACAAAATGCCGAGCAGGTCGAGAATTACTAATGGCAATCCAGTAATGGGGCCGAAGAATGGGGCAGGTCAAGTATAGAAACGGAATTCGGGTTTTAGGTGGATTTTTGAGAAGACTAAAGCACGACTACCCGCAATCAAAGAAGGGAAATGAAGAGATGAAAAATAGACCTACTTTTACAATTATTACGTTACGGCCAATCTTTCACCCCAAATTTAGTACCCACTTTCTGAGACGTACCCTTTTTGCTCAAGTTCTTATTCTACTCATACCCCTAAACCTCCCCGCTCAGGAAAATGTAGATCATGCGGTTATCGCCCGTATTAAGGAGGAGGGTTTTCAGCACTCTCAAGTAATGAACACGCTCTCGTATCTGACCGACGTTCATGGACCTCGTTTGTCCGGATCACCAGCCTACTATGAAGCTGCCCAGTGGGCCAAAGCTGAGATGGAACGTTGGGGCCTTTCGAAGGTCAGGTTCGATCAGTTGACCGAAGAGTTACGGGGCTGGTCTGCACAATCCTATTCCATGACTATCATCAAACCTCATTACGAGACACTATTTGCATACCCTTATGCCTGGACATCGAGCACTAAGGGGACGGTTACAGGGGTACCGTTCATTATGGATGGTGAGCACTGGCAAATCGATTCGCTTTCTCGGTATACTGGCAAGCTCGAGGAGAAGATCATATTTTTTGATAGCAGCAGGGAGTATGGTCCCCGATTTGACGCATTCGCGAGCCGCTTAACTGCCGATGATCTGGAGAGTGCTGAGGTGCTCATAGATCCAGCTATGGAATCGAAGTTAGAGGATGCAACCACCGAGACAATAACAGAGTCCATTGAGAGCGAAGAAGTCTGGCGCCGGAAAGAGGCAGAAGTGGAGCAGTTCTTCCTTGACGAGGGGGCCAGTGCTATCGTGTTCCCAAGCAGACGTGACCACGGCATTTTGCACGTTGGGGGGAAGTATTTCGAGTCGATGGGCGCAATCAAACCAGTTGCGCAATTTGTAATATCGAACGAGCAGTTTGGGCGCATTGTTCGC
>SDBV01011680.1_pt1 | contig 11343 bp, 2 predicted proteins | sample 2277081 | NCBI WGS metagenome assembly SDBV01 (sample SAMN10402039, study PRJNA504765) | marine sediment metagenome | isolation source: marine sediment core GS10_PC15, 223 cmbsf | place: Arctic Ocean: Southern Knipovich Ridge | collected 2010
ATGTAGTATGATAGCCCATACAGGCAGCAACTATATTAGAAGTTGCACTATTCTGACAGGGGGAATTCCACCTTAAATGAAAATTATTTGTCAGCTCATTCACAAACAAAGGATCATTAGTAATACTTCCGGGTCCTAAAGACACTCCACCTGACACACCATCATTTATACATGAATTAGAAACCGTTGTCCCTGCTGTCGCATTGATTCCACCTGAAGTATTCCCTTTGGTAATACAATTCTTAATAATTACGTCCGCATCAGCGTCAATACCGTATCCATTATTATTACAAATTGTATTATGTATAATTTCCCAATTGCCTGGGGTAACGGTATTTTCCATAAAAATACCATTATCGTCATTTCCATATATTATATTTTTATAAATTATTCCTGATGTATCTCTATGAATTTCAATAAATCCATTAAGACCCGCAAATAAACTATTACTATAAAAAATGTTTCCTTGTATTAAGATATCTTTAGCACTTCCTCCCATAATAGATACAGCTATGCTTCCATCAATAGTATGATGAATAACATTATTTAAAACTTGACACCTATCACAGCTTTCTCCTAAATCAGCAACTATTAATATTGCCACAGCTGTAATGCCACCATGTATGTTATTTCCTCTAATTATCGAATCCGGAGCATTGTCTACATTAATACTCGTACCTCCTGCAATAAATTCATTATTTTCAATAAAAACAGGACCGCCGCCCCCATTTATATCAATTCCACCAATATTAGAACAAATTGTATTACCACGAATGATTGTGTTGGGTCCATTTTCTATTAGAATTCCTCTACCAGGAGAACCACATATATAATTGGATTCAATTATAAAGTTACCTAATGAAGAACTAAGAGAGCCTATCGCTTTTGTTCTTAATGATCTAATTTTAATATAGCTGGCTGGATCTGCTACGACTGTATTTAAAGTAATGATTTGCGTAAAAATTGTATTATTTCTGCCAGCTCCTTGAAGAGTTACATGCCCTGTGCTGTTTCCACTATCTTCACCTCCTATGCTAACATAATAATATATCCCTGTATCTATATACACTATTGCTCCTGGTTCAAGGTCATAAGCCATTAAAAGGTCATTACTCGGTGAAGAAATATCAGATATTAATGTTCTCTTTGGCTTATCAGGACTTAATCCATGATTGGTATTATTTCCCGGAGCTGTGGTGTATATATTCCCTACAGTAGAATCATCATTTATATAGAATATCTGCTCATAAAACCTTAACCATTGAGGAGACATATCATTATCCGTTTTGCCTGTTACATTCCTAACTTCTATATCCATACTCTCAAGTGTATTATCTTTTATCCTCAACGTCACCACTCCTTTATCTGCCAATGTGAAATTATAAGTTGCCGTGCCTCCACCCAGGTCAGAAAGCGTGCCATTATTCCCTGTGTTATTCGTTGTCCAGTTTATTGCGCCTGCAGGTCCCGGGACTAAATCAAGAGTTACTATTCCGGTAAATCCCTGCATGTTTCCGTTATCAGTATCCTTTATTGTGATAACAATTGGCTCATATATATTTATAAACCCAATCCCATCATGTGATACTTCAAAATGGTCAAGGTCTGCTATCCTGAATTTATTTGACAGGAACTGATCTATTACCTTGTTGTTATTTGAGCGGAGAGTAATAACAACGTCATAATTTGTCCCTTTGGTCAGGGTGTTGGTAACAACGGATAGAATCAGGTTTTCCGTTTCACCTGCTGCTGACATGCTTCCGCCGGACCGGGTTATTCTTACTGTTTGTCCTATGACCGCAGGAGTGAAAGAACCAACAGCTCCTCCCCACCGGCTCGTTGTTGTTATGTTATTCACACCATTCAGATTAAAACCAGGGGGATAGGTAATATCAATAATTCCATCAGCAGGAATGTGCTGGGAATATTTCACCACAAAACTAATATTATGTTTTGTTTCAATACTAGCTAATTCATTGGAAGCCACGACTGATGCAGTATGATAACCCATGCATGCAGGAACTATATTCGGTGCCGACGTATTCTGGCAGGGGGAATTCCACCTGAGATGGAAATTATTAGTTGCTTCCCCCACAAATAACGGGTCATCCGTAATGCTCCCGGGCCCCAGAGACACTCCTCCGGAAACACCATCATTTATACAGGAATTGGAAATTGTCGTGCCGGCAGTTGCATTGATTCCACCTGAAGCATTCCCTTTGGTAATACAATTTTTAATGATTACATCTACTTCAGCCTCAATGCCATATATATTATTATTAATTGTATTATGAATAATCTCCCATTTATTTGGAGAAACAGTATTGCCTATAAAAATACCATTTATATTATTCCCATTTTTATTACCATATATTAAATTATTACAAATAATTCCCGAATTATTCCCACCCCAAACTTCAATCCATCCATTACAAACAAAAAAGGTATTAGTATTATCATATATTATATTACCCTGGATTAAAACATCATTAGCACTTCCGGCTGCGGATACGCCTATCTGTCCGTCAAATGTATCATGCACAATATTATTTATTATTTGGGATCTATCGCAATTACCATTATTAGGATATAGTATTATTGCAGTTCCAATATTATTATAGCAATGATGTATATGATTCCCTTTAATTATCGAATCCGGAGCATTATCTACCAATATACCAAATGGTAATGAAAAAAGATCATTATTTTCAATATAAACAGGTCCACCATCACCATTTATAGCAATTCCAGTACCGTTATTCGAGCAGATTATATTATCTCGAACAATAGTATTAGAACCACCCTTCCAGATATCTATTCCTTTACCAGAAGAACCACAAATATAATTGGATTCTATTATAAAATTTCCTAGCGAAGAACCACCAAGATTCCATATACCCTTTATTCTTAATAACCTTATTTTAATATAACTTGATGCATTTGCGATTACTGGAGATAAATGTATGCCTTGAGTTAAATATGTATTATTTATCCCTGCTCCCTGGAATGTTACATGGCCTGTTTCATTTCCGCTATCCTTGTTGTCTACTGCAATCATAAAATATTCACCTGTATCAATATACACTATTGCTCCTGGTTCAAGGTCATAAGCATTTAATAGATCATTACTTGGTGAAGAAACACCAACTATTAATGTTCTCTTTGGTTTGTCAGGGGACAAGCCGTGATTGGTATTATTGCCAGGTGCAGTTGTGTAGATATCCCCCACAGTTGAATCGTCATTCACATAGAATATCTGCTCGTAGAACCTTAACCATTGAGGAGACATGTCATTATCGGTTTTGCCTGTTATGTTCCTGACCTCTATATCCATACTCTCCAGCGTATTATCTATTATCCTCAACGTCACCACTCCATAATCTGCCTGTATGAACTCATAGGTTGCTTTCCCTCCTCCTAAATTAACCAGTGCACCATTATTGCCTTTTAAGTTTGTCTCCCAGTTTATTGCCCCTGTAAATCCCGGAGCCAAATCAAGTGTAACTATCCCTGTAAATCCCGGAACTATATCATTGCTTGAATCCTTTACAGAAATTACTATTGGCTTATATATATTTATAAAACCTATTCCATTATGGACTACTTCAAAATGGTTCAGGTCTTCAGTAAATATTAGCAATTGAGGAGAAATATCGCTGTCAGTTATTCCTGTTACTTCTGAAATCTCTATGTCTATGCTCTCAGGTGTATCATCTTTCACCCTTAAAGTTATAACACCTTTGTCATTGGTAGAGAAAGTATATAAACACCTGCTACTTCCAATATTTGAAAACTTTCCCTGGTTACCCGGGTGGTTTGTCCAGTCTACAGCTCCTGCAGGGCCCGGAGCAATGTATAATGTGATTGTCCCCTCATGCCGGCCCATAATCTCATCTGATGTATCTTTCACATAAACAATAATATTTTCCCAGTCATTGACTATTGCTGCACCATCATGCACTATATCAAAATGGTCTAATGGCGGGTCCTTAATAAATAATCTTACTTCCGGATTATTTTGTTGATATATATATCCTAGATTTTTATTGTTAGTTCCGTTCCAGTTCTCTCCTATGTTGCCACCATATTGATTTCCGTCATCTCCCTGGTAATTTGTTGCATTAGTATCATTATCAGCCTGTGCCCTGACCCTGAAATCAATCCATGAGTTATTTGTTACTGAATCGGATGGGATTACTCTTACACGGAATTTAAAATTTGATCCTGTTTGAAGATTGTTTATTACTGAAATTACCGTATCATTATTATTGCTAACTATAACTATGTCCCATCTGGACCAATCAGGATAATATGTTGAATTGGTATAGGGAATGGATAATTTATAAGTAGTTGGAACGTTCCCTTTATTTGTAATTGAACATGAAAAATAATTTGTTTTATCAGACTCATTAGTCATGTTAGAGATATGCGAGAATCTCCCGCCATATTGAGTAGCCACAGTAATAATATTGGTACCTGAATTGAATAAATTAAAATTATATCCTGTAATAATTGAAGTATTATAAATCAGACTACCAGCTGGTAAATTATTTATGGTTGTTCGATACCAGCATTTACCGGAATATCCTACTGGCATTCTTCCTCCCTGTGAAGGAGCATTTCCATTGGTTACTGAAAAAACCACTCCTCCTGAAGAATAGCTTGTCCTGTCATCATTCTGAGTATCAGTAGAATATTTTGCTGTCTGGTATGTATCTGCAGCATTGCCTGACTTTAGCCCGTTATTCATATAAGTTGTCCCTGATGGGATAATATCTTTTATTAATGTTTCAAAAGAATCATAAGCTCCTGTATTCGTATATTTCAAACAATAGGTAATGGTTGCTCCTGGAATAGCAGAGCTTATGTTTCCGGTATTGGTTCCTGAAGTTCCCAAAGTAATTGAATCATCATACTTTGTTATATTCATAATTGTCGTGTCAATGACTGTCTGTCTTGTCTCATTGGAAACAGCAGAAGCTGGTCCGTTACTGCCTGCAGAACATATAATATTATTGGTACCAAGATATGCTTTAAAAAATCTACCTGGCGTTGCTCCTGATGAAACGTCCATGGTTATTATAATATTAGTTCCTGAAGCAACACCGCTTGGGGGATATGATCCTGAATCATTATATATCTCAATAAAATCATAATTTATATCAGGATTAAACTGGTTGAAATGAACCTCAGAGATAACTATACCTGAATAAGTAGAATCCTGGGCTTCCGCGCCAGAGCAGACAGAAATTCCATTTGACCAGCTTAAATCAAGGCCCGGATCAGATTCAGGGTCATTCCTTTGTTCTCCGTATCCGGGCGGGCCAGTAAAACTTATGCGGTCAATATAAATAGTCCCATTAGGAGAAGTTGGTTCGATATACACCCCCCCAACTTCATCAAGATTTATATTAAAATTGGTAAGAGAAATGTTTGTCATTATCATACCGGCTGGTAAAGTAATAGAAATGCAATCACGGGTAAAATTGATATCCTCCAGGCATATATCTACTTGTTCGCCACCTGTGCCGGTGATTTCGATATATAAATTATCATATAAAGTAAGATCAACACCCGTAGCATAAGTATCATCTAAAAGGGAATAAAAGAAGCCAGGAAGAATAGTCCAGGTAATTTCTAATTGAGGAGGCACAATTGTAGAAGAAATAGTTAAACCTAATACTCCTGTCATCATTCCAAAGTCATTAATACCATTACTGTATTGCGTGCCATTATCAAAATCATCAAGAAGGATTTCAGGAAAATTACTGAAAGATATTGTTGCACCATCCTGAATAACGTCAGAACCATCACGGATAAGAAAGCTGTCACCTCCGTTCATGTCTAATAAACTGTCGCTACTATTGAAAAATAAGCAGTTTGTAGGAATTGTTACCCCATAATATGACTCAAATCCTGCTTTGTTTGTAGACCTGCAAATAATTAAATATTTATTATTGGAAAGAATAGTCCCTGCAGGAATGGTATAATTTGATGTTCCATCAATAATAATATCCCAGCCGGAAAGGTCAACTATACCAGTACTCCCGGAGGATCCCAGTCCGGTAAAATCCCAGGAATTGTTACCAACATTCCAGATGGCATTTGTAATTAATACGTCCTGGGAATCCCAGATACCGTTCTCACCTCCGGCATCATACCAGAGTTTAAGATTGCTTATACCGTTTGAATTGCTTAAATCACCAAAATTCTTGATTTTTATATTCGTTAAGGGATGTGAAGACGAATCATTTATTTTTATTGCCATTACAGTAACGTTGTTAGTTGAAGGCAGTATCCATCTTTCAGGCACGTTTGTTTTATTTATTGTGATATTACCTGCATGGAGAGAATTATAGGAAAATAAGCAGCTTAGAATAAAAATCGAAGTATATAAAAAAATATTATAAATATTTTTTGTAAACAACATTTGCCATATAGCCACCATTGGTTTAATTTGGCTCAAAATATAAGTTTGTGATGATCTATATATAGTATAATTCCCAAAATATAAAAATCAACCATTTTATATTAATAAATAGCTTTAAAAATTTATGTCTCTTTTTTAAACCTTCTGTCACTAATAGTTTTTCCAATTATTCAAATATTTATAAATAATTGACATTTCATAATATTATATTACATTCTATTATTAATTCAATATTTTTTTTACAAAAATGGAAAAATAAAACCAGAAAAAACTATGAGTAACAATAAAACACTATTAGGTAAATTACTGATTAATAAAAAGCTAATTACAAATGAAGACCTTGAAAAAGGTCTGGAATATGGTAAGAATAATGGATTTAGGTTAGGACATTCCCTGATAAAGCTTGGCAAAATAAATGATGAAAAGCTTGCAAGTGTTCTCTCCGAACAATGCAGCCAGGAGTGTAGTGTCGTAAAAGATATATCTATCTCTAAAGAGATTCTTGATAAAATATCCTATGAATTCTGTATGAAGAATAAATGTATTCCCGTTGAATCAAAAAATGGAGAATTATTAACAGCCATAGCAGATCCTTTTGACATTAATTTGATTGACGATTTAAAATTTTTAACAAAGCTGGATATAAAACCTTTATTTGCTACGGAACATTCTATTTGCCGGGCAATTGAAAAAACTTTTACGAACAAATCAGTAAAGCAATCATTAAAAACTAAAAAGAGCGATTCTCATATTGTTAACCTGGTTAACCAGATTATCTTTGATGCCATTGAAAAAGAGGCGAGTGATATTCATATTGAAAATTTCGAATCACAGGTCCGCTTGCGGTACAGGGTCGATGGCCAGCTTATTCTTGAAAAAGAACCTGATAAAAAACACGTTCAATCCATCATATCCAGGATTAAAATTATGGCTAACCTGGACATTGCTGAAAAACGGCTGCCCCAGGATGGAAGGATCATTATTAAGGATAAAGATTATGACGTGGATATCCGGGTCTCTATCATTCCTGCAATTTACGGTGAAAATATTGTTTTAAGGATTCTGGATAAAAAGCGGTCCAGTTTTGAATTATCTGACCTGGGGCTTGCAAAGAAAGAGGAGTCTGCTATAAGAGAGGCTTTAAAGAAAACTTATGGGCTTATATTAATGACCGGGCCTACGGGTTCCGGGAAAACCACCACTCTTTATTCCATGATTAAAATATTAAATGACATATCTAAAAAAATTATAACCATAGAGGACCCGGTAGAATATAAGATTAATGGAGTTAACCAGGTGGAAGTTAACCCGAAAATCAATTTGACCTTTGCTTCCGGCCTGCGCTCTTTCCTGAGACATGACCCTGATATTATTATGGTTGGTGAGATCCGTGATAAAGAGACTGCTGAAATTTCCATCCGGGCTGCCCTGACAGGGCATATTGTATTATCTACCGTGCATACCAATGATGCCCCGTCTGCTGTTGCGCGTCTGCTGGACATGGGTATTGAACCTTTTCTTTTAGCCTCAACCCTGGAATTAATTATTGGACAGCGTTTAATAAGGAAAATCTGTGAAAAATGTAAAACTAAAATAAAAAAAGATAACAAGACTTATTATAAGGGTAAAGGATGTGATGCCTGCCTCAACACAGGATACAAAGGCAGAACCGGAATATTTGAAGTATTAAAAATTGATGAGAACCTTCAGCAGGTCATAAATAAAAGAAGACCTGCCAGGGAAATAAAGGAAACAGCAAAAAAATCAGGATTTATTGATTTATACCAGGATGGACTGGTAAAAGTAAAACAGGGCATAACCACAGGTGAAGAAATACTGAAGAACATAAACATGTGATTTTATGGATATATAAGGGAGATGATTCTGAATGTATTTTTTATACAAAGCTATTGGCAAAGAAGGAAAACTGATTAAATCATATATTGAAGCTGCTGATGAAAAAGAAGTCGTAAAAATAACTAAAAAGCTTAATCTCAATCTTGTTTTTGTTAAACCGGTTAAATCCATTAAAAAAGAGAAGATAAAAAGCAAGGACCGGCTGATCTTTACCAGGCTGTTTTCCCGCCTTGTTAAATCCCATATATCCATTATTGAGAGTCTGAAGATTATCCAGCAGAACATTGACAGCACGTCTTTTAAAAACATTATAAACAACATAATCGGATACATTGAAAAGGGGGATTCCCTCAGCAGGGCCCTTGAAAGATATAAAAATGTTTTTTCCCCCTTTTACTGTGCTATTATTAAAGCAGGGGAGAATGCCGGACAGCTTGACCTTACTCTTGAATTGCTGTTTAAGTATTTGCAGTTCAGTGAAAACACGAAAAAGAAATTTCAATCAGCCCTGTTTTATCCTGTCTTTGTTTTAATAACTGCCGTTGTGATCCTGTCATTGATATTTGTCTTTGTGGTTCCGCAGTTTAAAGCTTTATTCAGCATGTTTGATACTGAATTGCCAACTCTTACTTTATTTCTCTTTGGGCTGAGTACCTTTATAAAAGATAATTTTATTTTTATTATCCTGTTTTTAGCAGCAGTTGGGGTTTTAATTAAAATATTTCTTAAAACCAGGAAAGGAGCCCGGTTCAGGGACAGGATTATCTTTAAGATTCCTCTTGTCGGCAGATTAATAAAAGAATCCCTTTTTGCAAAATTCTGCCAGATAATGGCTCTGCTGGTCCGGAGTAATGTAAATATATTATTGAGTTTTGAAATAATTGAAGAAATCATGAATAACAGCATTGTTAAAGATAAGATCCGGTCGATACGGGAACAGGTTAAAAATGGAAAGAGTCTGGCTGAATCATTTAATACGAGTCAATTTTTCCCTGCTACCATAGTCCAGATGGTTAAAGCCGGTGAGGAAGCAGGTGAGCTGGATAAGATGCTGGTCTCTGCTGCAGAATTCTATGAAGAAAACCTGTCCGTAAAGATTGAACTGTTTTCGTCAATATTACAGCCTGCACTGATAATTTTAATAGGCTTATTTATTGCAGTAATAGTTATCTCAATATTTTTACCAGTATTTCAACTGGGTACTGTTATCAAGTAGAATTCTATGAATAATAAAGGCAATGCTTTAATAAGTGTTTTAGCTGTTATTGTGCTATTATCAGCTTTCATTCTTGGCTACATGTCCATCACTGTTCACCAGTATAAGAATAACACGCGAAAATCAGACTTGATTTCATTAAAATGGGTGGCCAGGGGCTCTGTTAATAAATTCCTTAATGACATTCTTACTTACAAGCTCACCATGTCTGATACGCTTATCGAGGATAAAATTAATAAATGCTCTTATAAATTAAAATTAAAGAAGAAATGGGGTAATCTGTTTAATCTGGAAGTTAAGGCTCAAAAGCAGAATATCAAATACAGGTTGAACCTGCCAGTAGAAATGGAATTCCTTTCTGATTATCTCTTTTACGTTAATGATGATTTCTATATCAATCCTTTTGACAGGAATTATGATCTGTATGGGCCCGTCTTTGTTGAAAAATCGCTCTTTATCCGGACACAGCAAGACGGGGAAATTTTATTCCTTATTGGCAGGGATTCTTCTCTTCCGCCTTTAGGTATTGGGGAAGATATTGATTATGGAAGGTATAAAAATTTAAAATCTACCGTTAAAATAGGGCATGGGGAATCAAAGGATAAAATTGATGACCTGTTTGTAGTTGTCAACAAAGGGGAATTAAGTGCCAATATACCGGGGAATTATTTAAAAAAGATAAAATCTGATTTTGACGTACCTTCTCTTAAATCTCTTTTTAATAATTATAAAGATAATGCTTATCTGTATATTAAAGGCTTTGATGATCATAAGATAAAAAAAGTTGTGAATAAATATCTTCTTGAGAAAGAAGTTATTGGAATGGGGAATAATAAGAATCTGGAATTTAAGCTCAAGAAGGAAGATATAACAGTTGAAAACATATATTTTAAAAAAGTCAAAGCCCTGCAGGAATTCGTTAAGGTGAACCCGTTTTATGATATTGACACCAGGAACGTGGAAAAGCATTTTACAAAGAAGCATAACAGGATCATCCTGGACCCAGGCGGTAAAAAATACAAACTTAATATCCAGGAGAAAGAACTGGTTAAACTGAATATTTTCCCTTATATAACGGATACTTACAGCTATACTGCCAGGCATAGAAAGATTAAGCAAGTCTATCTGAAGAATAAATTATTATATCCCGGTAATGAGTATGAAATCAACAAAAAAATCAATGCCATATATTTTTATTCCCCTGGTTTTACAAAGCTACTGGACACGGGGAACGGCCGGAAAAAGGAATTCACAATAAAAGAAAGAGTCCATCCGTTAATCGTGTTTAAGGACAGGTCAAGGGCTTATGATTTTATTGTGAAAGGGAATAAGATTATTTTCAGCCAGGCTCCCGAATATGGAGAAAAAATATACTATTATAAATATATTCCTGAGATCTATATTACAAAATCCGCGCCTGAATATGAAACCGCAGTCGCTATTGACAGGCAGATAAAATGTATTGAAATAAATCTTAATAAGAAAACATATATGAATAATGCCGTGATTTTATCAGACGTACCGCTATACATATATGGCAGGTCAAATAAGCGGCTGGCATTCATTGTTAATAATGACGTTTATGTCAGGGATATTAATGCAGGCAGCTCTGTATCTGTTTTCGGCAGAATGATCTGGCTGGATTTTAAAAATAAGGAAGAAATATCCCTGGATAACGTTTATTTATATACGGAAGCTGACTCTCTTTATTCCATAAATTTTAATAAAAACAGCATAAAAAGGATTACAGGATCCATGACGTTTTTGGGCAAGCATAAGCCTTTTTCAAGGGATGAAAAACCAAGGGGAAAGCATTATTTTTACAGTGATGATGATTTTT
>SDBV01011682.1_pt1 | contig 11342 bp, 12 predicted proteins | sample 2277081 | NCBI WGS metagenome assembly SDBV01 (sample SAMN10402039, study PRJNA504765) | marine sediment metagenome | isolation source: marine sediment core GS10_PC15, 223 cmbsf | place: Arctic Ocean: Southern Knipovich Ridge | collected 2010
CGGTCAATCGTTGCGGCGCGCAAGGTGGGCTGGTCGCCGAGGACGATGACGGCGGCTTGCCACGACGCGTCGGCCGCGGTGAGACCGGCGCGCACGGAACTCAGCATGCCGTCTCGGTAGTTGGCGTTGTGCGCGAAGGTGACGTTGCGGCCGCGAAGACGGTCCTGGATTCGATCCGGCTCGTGACCGGTGACGATGACGCATGTGTGGGCGCCGCTATCGAGTACCTGGCTGGTGATGTGTTCGATGATGGTGGATCCGGCGTAGGGGAGCAAGAGTGTTTGGGTCCGCATTCGGGTCGACTCGCCGGCGGCGAGGACTATGGCGCCGATCATTTGGGACGCGGTCCCGGCCTGCGGGGGGCGTCTTGTTGGGTCGGGCCTTGAGCGTGGACGGCGGGGGCGAAAGCGGGGCTTTCGTTCAGCGATTGTGGTTCTTTTCTTTGGGGGTCCATGGGTCTGGCCTTGATGGCTCGCGGTACACGGCGGGGCTATGGTAGACCTTTTACAGACTGCCATCAAACCTGGCTGGTGCGGGGAATTCGGGGCAAAACCGGGTTGCATCTGGACGGGACGAGTGATAGGCTCAATCTTGTGTTCGGGCTGGCACTGTTTTGCTTTGTTGGTGAATTCACGACTGTCGTTTTGTGGGAGGAAAAGATGTCGACCAAGGATATGAAGCATGAACCGTTGGACATCTCGCGCCGGGGCTTTTTGAAGGGCGTGGGGGCCGGTGCGGTGGCGACTGGGCTTTTGCAGGAGGTGAGTGAAGGCGCCGGGGTTGCTGAGGCGGCTGAGTCGAAGACGTTGGGACCGGGCGCGGTGCCGATCAAGCTGAATGTCAATGGGAAGACTCGCAGTTTGAGTGTTGAGCCGCGGGTGACGCTTCTGGATGCGCTGCGTAACCGGCTGGATGTTACGGGGCCGAAGAAGGCGTGTGACAGGGGCACTTGTGGGGCGTGCACGGTGATGCTGGATGGGAAGGTGGTCTACTCGTGCAATGTCTTGGCCGTTGAGGCGGAGGGTAAGAAGATTGTGACGGTCGAGGGGCTGGGGACGCCGGAGGCCCTGAGTGACATGCAGGAGGCTTTTGTGAAGCATGATGCGTCGCAGTGCGGGTTCTGCACGCCTGGCTTCGTTGTGGCCACGACGGCTTTCGTCAGGGACAATCCGGGCGCGACGCTGGAGGAGGTCCGGGCGGGATTGGGAGGCAATCTTTGCCGTTGCGGCACCTATGCGGGGATCACTGCGGCAACTCTTGAGCAGGCGCAGAAAGGAGGCGCGTAATGGCTAAGTTGGCGTGGCCTGGGCCGGACAGGCGTAAGAATATCGGCGCGCGCATCAGCCGTCTGGATGGTGCGGTGAAGACGACGGGCGTTGCGAAGTACGCTTATGATCAGAACCGAGAGGGGATGTTGTATGCGAAGTTGTTTCAGTCGCCGCATGCTGTTGCGGCGGTGACGGCGGTCGATATGAGTGAGGCGGAGGCTGTGCCTGGTGTGGAAGGCGTTCACGTTCAGACGAGTCGGCGGGGGGCGCTTCCGAATGTCACTTATGCCGGCGATATTATTTGCGCGGTGGCGGCCACGTCTGAGGAGATAGCGGATGACGCGCTGGCCAAGGTGAAAGTGAGTTATTCGGACATCGGCACGCCGCAGATGGACGACAATGATCCCTCGCTGAGTTCGGGCCGGGACCAATCGAGGGAGCAGGGCGACCCGGATGCGGGGTTTGCGGAAGCGGATGTGGTTAGTGAGGGCCGTTACGGTCTCGCGTGTATCACGCATGCTTGTATGGAGACCCATGGGCAGGTGGTGGAATTCAAGGACGGGGAGTTGTATGTGTGGCCGTCGACCCAGAGCGTGTCCGGGTATGCGGGCGGCGTATCGCGTTCGGCGGAGTTGACTGCGGACAAGATCCACGTCGATTGCCAGTATATGGGCGGCGGTTTTGGCTCGAAGTTTGTTGCGGACAGGTGGGGCAATATAGGCACGATTCTGGCGAAGCAGACGGGTAAGCCGATTAAGCTGATGCTTGATCGCGATATGGAGCAGAAGTTGGCCGGACAGCGGCCTTCGGCTTTTGGTACGGTCAGGGTCGGTGTGAAGAAGGACGGCACAATCACTGCGTGGGACTCGGATATTTGGGGTTCGGGCGGAATGGGAGGCTGGCGCATGCCGCCGCTTCCCTATGTCTTCGGTGAAATCCCCAACTACCGCAGATTGGGGCGGCGCATCAGGGTGAATCGCGGGCCGGCGGCGGCATGGCGCGGCCCGAACCACCCGCAGGCGGCGCTGATTACGATGGGGGCGCTGGAGGACGCCGCGGCGGCCATTGGCATGGATGCGTTGAGTTTTTTCAAGAAGAATCTTCATCTTACGGACAGGCCGGACGTGTATGCGGAGGAATTGGACAAGGCGGCTGAGATGATCGGCTGGGAGGCGAAGTGGCACCCGCGGGGGGACAAGTCGGGTGGATCTAAGCGCCGCGGTCTCGGCCTGTCGATTCACACGTGGGGCGGCGGGGGCCATCCATCGGAATGTGCGGTAACCATTAACCCGGATGGCTCGGTTGTCGGGCGCATAGGCACGCAGGACTTGGGCACGGGCACGCGGACGGTTGTTGCGGTTGTCTTGGCCGATACGCTGGGGCTGCCTGTGGACAAGGTGCGGATGGAGATCGGCAAGAACAGCTTTCCGGCCTCGGGCGGTTCGGGTGGCAGCACTACGGTCGGCGGCGTGTCGTCGTCGACGCGGGACGCCGCGACCCAGGCGCTGAATGTTGTGCTTGAGAAGGCTGCGGGGGAGCTGGGTGTTTCAGCGGACAAGCTGGAAGCTTGGGACGGGCGTATTCAGGAGATTGGGAATCCCTCGAAGGGGATGTCGTGGGAAGAGGCCTGCTCGCTTTTGGGTGCGATGGCGGTGACGAAACAGGGGGCGAATCCGACTTCGGACGGCACGCGACTCACCACGTCCGGTGTCGGTGGCTGCGGGATGGCGGACGTGACCGTGGATATTGAGACGGGTGTGGTCACGCTTAACGAATATGTGGGTGTCCAGGATTGCGGGCTGGTAATTGATGAGAAGACGTGCGAAAGCCAGGTGTATGGCGGCACGATTATGGGTATCACTTACGCGCTGTATGAGGAGACGGTCTACGACGCGGAGACGGGCGCGCTGTTGAATCCGGATTTTGAGTTTTACCGGCTGGCCGGGCTGGGTGATGTGGGCACGATTAAGGTGCATTTGATGCGTGGGCCGAAGTATGAGGACCGGGGCGTTATCGGTATCGGCGAGCCGGCTGTGTTGTCGCAGGGCGCGGCCATCTCGAATGCGGTCGCGAATGCCATTGGCGTGCGGGTGCCTGAGCTTCCGTTGACGCCTGAGCGCGTCCTCGACGCTATCAGCAAGGGAGGTGTAGCATGAACGCTTTTGAATATGCCAGTCCCACCTCGCTGGAGGACGCCGTTTCGTTGCTCTCGGATTCTTGGGGCGAAACGGAGGTCCTTGCGGGCGGGACGGATCTTGTTACTTCTCTGAAGCAAGGGCTGACGGCGCCGCGTCTTGTGGTGAGTTTGTCGAAGGTCGAGGGTCTTCGGGGCATCGCGAGGAAGGGCGATGGCCTTGAGATCGGGGCGGCGACGACGCTCTCGGAGCTGGTGGCGGATGCGGATGTCCGGGAGCTTTATCCTGCTCTGGTCACGGCGGCGAACAATATCGGCAGCATGCAGATATTGAACGCTGGTACGGTCGGCGGGGACCTGTTGCAGCGTCCGCGGTGCTGGTATTTCCGCAGCGGCTTCGGCCTTTTCGGTATGCGTGACGGCGAGCCGCTGGTTCCCACGGGAGACAACCGCTACCACGCTATATTTGGCAATTTGGGTGCGGCGAAGTTTGTCAATGCTTCGAGCCTCGCGCCTGGTCTGATTGCGCTTGATGCGACGCTGTCGATCTTCGGGCCGTTTGGTGCGCGGGAGGTCAGGGCCTCGGAGTTTTACAGCACGCCCAAGAGCGAAGATGACCGTGAATATACTCTGGAACCTAATGAGGTGCTTAGGGGCATTTCGATTCCGAGGCAGGGCCTTCGCAACGCGACGTATGAGGTGCGCCAGCGCCAGGGGTTGGATTGGCCGATGGTGGCGGCGTCGGTCGCTTTTAGGTATGGCGGCGGGACGGCGAGTGATGCCAGGGTTGTGCTGGGACATGTCGCGCCGGTGCCGTGGCACTCTGAGAGGGCGTCGATGGAACTCTGCGGCAGGCTGGTGCAGGGGCCGGACGCCGCAGGGGAGAATGATGCGATCTTGGATGCGGCGTCTGCCGCGGCTGTGGCCGATGCGACGCCGTTGAGCCGAAACGGCTATAAGGTGCAGCAGGCGAAGGTGGCTGTTCGGCGGGCGATCGTGGCTGCGCTTGTGTAGAGGTTCCGGACCGGGCTGCTGGCGCTGGTTGCCGGCATGAACTGAAGACGCACGACGGGTACGGAGAATGGGCGATGGCGACAGAGAAGGGAGAGCTGGGTTTCCGGGTGTGCAGGCATATCCGGTCGAAGGAGAGTTTTTACTCGGCAACTCCTCTTGTGGAGGACGAATTCCATAGCGGCATTTACTGGTGCAACGAGACGGGGGGCGAGGTGGGCGATGACGGGGGCTATGCGGGTACCGAGGAATGCGGCCCAGATCGCGAGTGTTACCAATCGTAGAGTAGCTGTTTAACTCAGCTTGGAAACGATTGGGAGATATCCATGAAACACGGGATGTGCGTGTTGGCCGCGGCCGTTTGCGTGTTGAGCGGGTCCATCGCCCCCGCTTGGATAGCGGTGCCGGCGTCCATTGAAGGGGACTATCTTGAGGCACGTTCGTGCGATGTGTTCACGGCGGCCTGTTTTGCGAATAGTGAGGTCGGTCTGACGGGTGAAGAGGCTGTCTTGGCCTGGGACCTGAGGAAGGGTTCGTATCGCGGCGTGGACCTTGCGGGTCTGAAGATCGTGGCCGTCATTCGGGCGAGCGGCACTTTGGGTGACGTGAACGCGGCCGTCTATCCCGCGCGTTCGATTTTGTTTGTGGATTCGAAGGCCGACGCGGCCCAGAGCGATGCGCTGGTGTGTGTCGCTAAGGAGAATGCGGGACGGCTTCTTGAGGACGTGATTCGGATCGAGAAGGTGGAGATCGCGATGTCCTTCGATTCGGAGAGGGCGGGGTTCGCCACGCTTCGCGCGGGTGACGCGGTCGCCATTGAGACGCGCGCGATATTGCATAGCGATATGCGCTGCGGCAATGACACGGCCTATTACGGGCCGCTTACGGACGTGGACAATCCGGTGATCGCCCTCACGGAGCGTGACATGTTCAGCAGGCAGGGCCTTGGCGTGACCTGGGACGATAGCGGACGCCGGAACGCCTGGCTTGCGACTTTTTCTAACTGATTGGTTATGTGGCAGGGAACGCGGGCCGGAAGCTCTGTGCGGGCTTCTGGCTCTTCTTGCTGACTGGGTGGGCTGTGGACGGGCAGATGTGCCGTTTGTGGCATACTCTTGAGGTAAGGGTCCAGGTCCATGGAGAGTCGTAAACACGGGGCTTGTCGCGGCAGGACGCAAGAAAAGGGACAGACACGTCTTCGCTCGTGTCAGTTCCTTTTTTGCCTGGACGTAAATATTATGGTCCTTGGATTCGTCTTTATTGTGTGGACAGGCCCTTGTCCTGTGTTTTGCAGGGGGTCGTGGAGCAGGTGAGGTAGGAGTGGCGGTGACAATGCGCAGAACGCTCGTAATGCTTTGTGTGTGCTTGGCGGCCGCGCTGTGGTTGTGCGGGCGAAGTTGCGCGGAGGACGGTTTTTCGTTGAAGGTCGAGGAGAAGCCGCCGCCGGAGGTCATCACGGCGGATGTGCGGGAGAAGATCGCGCCGAAGGCGTATCAGGTGTCGGGGGCGGAGGGTCTGTTTTTCGAGTTCTGGTTTGTGCCGGAGTTGGCTTTGGGCGAGCTTGGCGATTCGACTAAGAAGATGTTGGATAGTGTGGCGGAGATTGCGCTTTTGGGGGCGATTGTTGTTCACCAAGGGGAGCACCGCGATTTCCGGGACGACCCGATCGATCCGGGCACGTATGTGCTTCGTATGTCGCTTCAGCCTGAGGATGGGGACCATTTGGGAACGTCTCCTTTCGACACGTTCGCGATCCTGGTGCCGTATGACACGGATGATGAGTTGAAGGAGTATGCGGACCCGGAGTTTATGGTGGAGCTGGCGAGTGAGAACACGGTGGCGGAGCATCCGGCCATTATCGCGCTGCAACCTATGGACGGCGCTGAGGGGGAATTTCCTCGGCTGCATGTGAATGAGGAGGAGGGGTGGCATTCTTTCTGTATGAAGTTCCCGGTGAAGGCCGGCGCTGATTCGGCGGTGTTGCCCGTTCATGTCGTGTTCGAGGGGATTGGGGACATCGAGTAAGGGGGCTGCAAGCGCCGAATGGCCGCTTCGCCGGGCTGCCTTTGTTTCCGCCAGGGGTGACTGCGCGGCTTGCAATGGGGGCCGTCTTCGTTGCATAGTGCGGAGAGGGGGGTACCAAATTCTTCGTGGGCAGTATGCGCTTCAGGAGGGGGGGCTGGGTGTGGACTGGTACTACGCGAGAGACGGCCGGGAGATCGGGCCCGTTGATGAGGGGCAGATCGCCACGCTGGTGAGGGACGGGGCCATCGGGCTCTCGACGTTGGTTTGGCACGAGGGGATGGGGGACTGGCAACCGTATGGTGAGCTGGGTCCCCAGGCCGCCGCTCCGCCGGTAGCGGGCACGGCGGCTTGCGCGGAATGCGGCAAGTCTTTTGCCGTGGACGAAATGACGGAGCAGGGCGGGGCCTATGTCTGCGACGATTGCCGGCCTGTCCATCTGCGGCGCCTTCGGGAGGCCGGTGCGCCGGCCCGGGATTTCGACTATGGGGGGTTCTGGGTTCGCTTCGCCGCGAAGCTGCTGGACAGTATCATTGTGTCGTTCATCCAAGCGCCTTTTCTGATCATGCAGGCCTCAAACTCAGCCGCGTACCAGGCCCTCGTCTTCCTGATGATGTGGGTCTTTCCCTTCGCGTACTCGGTATTCTTCCTCGGAAAGTTTTCGGCCACGCCGGGTAAGATGGCCTGTGGGCTGAAGGTGTTGCGGCCTACGGGTGAACGCATCAGTTATCTTCGAGCCTTGGGGCGGGAGTGCGCGGAGATCTTGAGCGCGCTCATTCTCTTGATGGGCTACGTCATGGCCGCGTTCGATGATGAGAAGCGCGCGCTTCATGACCGGATCTGCGATACGCGGGTGGTGCACTCAAGGTGAGGGGGGCAGTGGGGCATTCACTCAGGTGCTGTCGCTAGTAACGACTGCGGGGGCGTATGTCTAGTCTTTTCCAGCGCCTGTGTCGTGCTCTTCGATGATGGCTGCTATCTTTTCGGGCGGAATGTAGCCTGGGTCGCTTTCTTTTGAGCCCGCGGTCCAGGGGGAGATGTATTTCCCTTCCTGAAAGCGCTGTATTCGGGCGTTTTCGGCGAGGAGAGTAAGATCGCCGGCCAGGATGCTTTGTGTGGTGTGCCACTCCCCGTCGGATTGGATGCCTGAAAGCTCGCCTTCTTCAATGAGGCGCTGCACTGAGGCCTCTTGGATCTTGAGGATTCGTGCCACGTCCGATTTGCTTAGCGTTTCCCCCATCGCCTATGTCCCCCTTTCGATGCCGCTGGCTTATTGTGCCCTATTGCGTTCCCGGGATGAGATAGGGGGCAATGGGGTTCTCGGCTTCTTGCAGTTTTTGCCGCACGTCTTTGAGCAGCTTGCCTGAGGCGGTTTCGCGGAAGAACCAGGATTCTGCGGCGCGGGCGGCGGGAACGTGCTCTGAGAGTGCGGCCGCGGCCTCTTCGTAGTAGCTCATGATGTCTTTGCTGGCTTCGAGGAGGTTGTTGCCGGGAATGCCTGCTTCTTTCCATTTCGTGCCGTCGAGGATCTTCACGAAAGACGCAACAAGATCGGGCACGCCGTCGGCCTCGGCGGTCCGTCCGACGTTCGTTCGGCCATTTTCGGCGAGCGCGCGGTCGTAGGCGGGCCGAAAGGCCTTCGCCTCGTCCACGGCCACGGGCAGGGAGGTGTCGACGCGCGGGGGCACGGGACACGATAGGGGCGTGTCGCTCTCGTCTTTGATTTCCTCGGGGAAATCGACAAGCACGGGGCCTTTGGGTTCTTTGAGAAGGGCGAAGGCGGCGTCGAGTACGCGGCGCTGAAATGCCGGGTCGCGTGGTTTGCCCAGCGTACGGCCCATGGGAAATTCGCAATGGAGCGCGCGGGGTATCTTGGAGCGCTCAGCGAAGGGGCGGACGTTGGATAGCGAGACGGTGGCGAGGCCCTCGGCTTCGAGGACATGGGCGAGCACACCAACGGTGCGCGTGCAGAGAGGTCATATGGGTGTCAGGAGGACGACGTTGACGCCGTCGTCCTTCAGGAGTTTCGCCACTGCGGGCACGGTGTCTTTGCGCATGGCCGTCATGCTGCCGGCCTGAGCGCCCAGGAAGGCCACGTGGCGGGGGGCGACGCGGGCGATCACGCCTTCCTCGGCCATTTCCTTGAGCCGGTCGATTGGGTATACGACGTTGATGTCGGCGGCGAATCCGGAGCGGTCGAAGTTGGGGCTGACGTGGCCGAGGCGGATGTCTTCGGCGTCGGTGTCAAATACGCGGTAGCTTGGGTCCTCTGGGGTCCAGCTTGGGTCGCCGGTCTGGCGCAGGCCTGCTGTCGTGACGATGGCGACGGTGGCCTCGCTCAGCTTGGGGGGGGTAACGAAGGCCGGATTGTCGAACTCGGGGACGGGCATGTTGCCCACGTTTGCGCGGATGATTTCGTCTGCCATGGGTGCATCCTCTGGTTGAGGGAGTGGCGCTGGCGCCGGAGTTGGGCCTTGGCCCCGCACGGTGTTGGCGCCACTTGATGTTGTAGGGATTCTGGGTGAAGTGTGCCATGGGTGTGCCGTGGCATTCAATAGGGGCATTTGGGAAGACCCGGTTGGAACAGTATTCGGCCTGGCGGCGTTCCTATAGGCGGAGTTCGTCCGATCGGAACGGGGCCCGCCATGTGCGGGTGGCCTGGGAGTCGAGAGTATCCGGAGATATGGGGTGTCAAAATCCGCGTTGCCGCTTCTTGTCGTTGTTGGGCTGATACCGGCCCTTGGTGCCGGGGCGGTGGAATTGGGCCGCGAGCTGGTCGCGGCGGGCTTTACGCGTCCCATCTTTATGGCCGCGCCGCCTGGCGACACGGGTCGGCTTTTTGTCGTTGAGCAGGGCGGCGTAATCAAGATCGTGACGCTTCCGGGCAATAGTGTCTTGGGCACGCCGTTTCTGGACATCACGCCGGATGTGGACGCTAGCGCCAATGAGCAGGGCTTGCTGGGGATGGCGTTTCATCCCGATTACGGCACGAACGGCTTTTTCTACCTGTATTACACTCACGACCCCGGCGCGGGACTTGACGTTTCTCGTATCGTGCGCTATAGGGCCGACCAGCCGTTTGCGACGTCGAACACCGCGAACGCGGGGAGCGAGGTCATCCTGCTGAGCTTTGAGCAGCCACAATCGAACCACAATGCCGGCATGCTGGCTTTTGAAGTGCGTGGCGACCTCAAGGCGTATCTCTATATCGCGTCGGGCGATGGCGGCGGGGGCGGGGACAATGACGCCGGACATGACTCGGTTCTTGGGAATGGCCAGGCGCTGGACACCTTTCTTGGGAAGATTCTTCGCGTTGATGTCGACGAGGGCGGGGAGGATGCCGGAACGGGTGGGGCGAATTACGACATTCCTTCGTCGAATCCGAATCTGGGTGCAGGTTCGCTGCCGGAGATCTGGGCCTACGGTCTGCGGAACCCGTGGCGCTTCGGTTTCGATCGCGACACGGGCGACCTCTACATTGGTGACGTGGGGCAGGATGACTGGGAGGAGATTGACTTTCAGCCCGCGGCGAGTTCGGGGGGCGAGAACTACGGTTGGCGGCTCAAGGAGGGTCCGGATTGTTTCAACCCAGGTAGTAACTGCGACCCGGGTGGACTCGCCGAGCCAATACATTCCTATGCTAATCCTGGCGGGTGGGTGTCGGTCATCGGCGGGTACCCGTACCGTGGCGCGGCGATTCCGTTTTTTGAGGGCCATTACATCTATGCCGACATCTCGGGGACCGCGAAGTCGTTTCTGGTTGACAACGGCGTCGCGACGCAACACCAAGACTGGTCAACGCCGCTCCAGACGGACGGCATCTCGTCCTTTGGCGAAGACGGGAATGGAGAGATCTATTTCGCGATTCTCGATCAGGGAACCGTATACAAGATCGTTCCCACGGACAACGACGTGGTGTGGGTCGACTTTGCCGCGACGGGGATCAAGAAGGGTAGTGAGACCAATCCCCTCAGTCTACTGGAGACCGGCGCCGGATCGGTGTCTGACGGCGGCCAGATCAACATTGTCGGTACGTCGGCAGTCACGTCGTCGAATGAGCAATTCACCATCGGTCGTGCGATGACGATCACTGCTGTCGGCGGCCCCGTATCCATTGGCGGCGCCGCGCGAAGCACGCGCAGATCTGCGGGAGGCTTTGTAAGCCGGCCCTAATCGCGCACTAGCGATTCAACGCTTAAGTTGTTATCTTACAGCATATTAGGCACCCCTGGGCCGACAGGGCACCCCACCCTCGTTCTCCGTCTCAGCGGCTTGTACCCCTTAATGCCGCCATTCACAAGCCACCCGCCCCCTCTTTATTTTCGCGATCTTCCAGCCACAGGTCCTTCCTTTCCTCCGGGCAATTCTCTGCAAATCGCCTTGTATTCGGTTAAGATGTCGGCTGATGGGCTGACGGTTATGTTGATGAGGAGAGGATGAGGGATGAAGAAACGATTTCTGTGCGTCTTGTGTGTGGTGGTTGCTGCGGTCTTCGCGAATGGCGCGGCCTATGCGGGTGCGAATGATGACTGGTTGCCGCGCGCCGCGCCTGAAGAGGTGGGGATGTCTTCTGAACGGCTTGAGCGGCTGAATGAGATGGTGCGGCGTCACATCGACGACGAACTCATCGCGGGGGCGGTCACGCTGGTGTCGCGGAAGGGCAAGGTGGTCCATTTCGAGGCCCACGGCGACAACTGGCGCGAAGAGCAGCAGCCGATGAAGGCCGATGACATTTTTGTCATCATGTCGATGACGAAGCCGATTGTCTCGGTGGCGCTCATGATGCTTTACGAAGAAGGACACTTCCTGCTTGACGACCCTATCTCGAAATGGTTGCCGGAATTCGCCGATAAGGAAGTGCTTGTCGAGGGCGATCACGGTCTTGAGCGGGTGCCGGCTGAAAGGCC
>SDBV01011683.1_pt1 | contig 11340 bp, 8 predicted proteins | sample 2277081 | NCBI WGS metagenome assembly SDBV01 (sample SAMN10402039, study PRJNA504765) | marine sediment metagenome | isolation source: marine sediment core GS10_PC15, 223 cmbsf | place: Arctic Ocean: Southern Knipovich Ridge | collected 2010
AAATAGCAGACGCACTTGAGGTAGCCCAAGTTCTTGCAGGGTAATACAACATATCGCACCTACACAACTCATATAAAGCAACTTAGAGTCATTTTTAAAATTATCTTGTAAACTCCCGCTGGGCTATCCACTTTCAGACCTTCGGTCCTTTGATTTTTCACATTTTTGGCTGGGGCCATCATCCCAGAAATAGTGACCTGAAAGGACTTGTCACCGTACTCCCAAACTACTGTGTTTTGCCTGGTCTGACAGCAGGCGGTGTGGAATGGTGTTTCTTGAGGACTTTTTTGAGCACAGGGGGGATGGGAACTTTTTTATGCTTTTCCTTTTCAATAGCAACATGCACCGTCTTTGCTGTGCCTACTTCGACGCCGTCCGTATTGTAGATGTTATAACAAAATGTGAAGGAGGTACGACCGATATTCTCCACGTACATATGAACCTCTAAACGCTCTCCAATTCTTAGGGGAGCAAGATAGTCCGCTTCGCAGTGGACGATGACGAAATTAAATTCCCCTTCACGGAAAACTTTGTCAAAGCTGTACCCTTCGCTTTCCAAGAAGTCTTCTAAGGCTTCATGAACGAACCGAAATTGACGGGGAAAATAGAGAATTCCCGCCATATCGATATCGTGCATACGTACGCGGTTTTTTGTGACAAACATAAGATAGATGTTCCTGTTTTCTTACTGATTCTTGTATGCGAAATCCCAAAATATAACAAGATAAAATATTGCCAATTTGATTATAAGAAAGGCTTAGCGTCTAAGAGGTTACCTTTTTATGAATCAGGATCCCGAAATCTTTCGCATTGTCACCGCCTCCTCCCTTTTTGATGGTCACGATGCTGCCATTAACGTCTTCCGTCGTCTTTTTCAAAAAGCGGGTCTCGAGGTGATTCATATCGGTCATAATCGAAGCGTAAAGCAGCTCGTCATGACCGCGATTCAGGAAGATGTAGATGCCGTCTGTGTGAGCTCCTACCAGGGCGGTCATATGGAGTATTACCGCTATATGCGGGATCTGCTCAACGAGAAGGGAGGTTCCCATATAGGCATTCTCGGTGGTGGGGGAGGGACGATCCTTCCGAGCGAAATCGAGGAACTGCAGAGTTATGGGATTACTCGCCTCTACCATGCAGAGGATGGAAGGAAAATAGGGCTCCGTGGGATCATTCGGGATGCTCTTTCCCGCATGGAAAATGTGTATGAAAGTGAAAAATTCTACAAACAGGTGCTGGAGAAGATCCAGAAGGGGGAAACGCTTTCCGATCGAGAACTTTCTAAAACGATCACTTTTGTTGAGCAAGAAGAGCTCTACCCTGCATTGCGAGGTGATTTTTTCTCCGCACTGGAGGGGGAGACGGATCATCGCCCTGTTGTCGTCGGCCTGACTGGCCCTGGAGGGGGAGGGAAGAGCTCTTTGATGGATGAGCTTATTCTTCGGTATCTTTACTCGTCGCCAAACGGCCGTGTGGGGGTGCTGGCTTTTGATCCGACCAAGAAGAAGACGGGTGGAGCATTGTTGGGAGATAGAATCCGTATGAATGCAATCTACAATGATCGGGTTTTTCTCCGTTCGATGGCGACGCGATACTCCGGCACGGAGCTAAGTCCGGCGGTGGATGGTGCTCTCAAACTGATGAAGCGGTCGAACTTCGATCTCATTTTCTTGGAAACGACGGGAATAGGTCAAGGGGACGCCAAAATTGTAGACATCTCCGACGTCTCTCTCTATGTGATGACCAGTGAGTATGGTGCCTCTACGCAGCTGGAAAAAATCGACATGTTAGATTTTGCGGATATGGTCGTGTTGAACAAGTTCGACAAGATGGGCTCGGAAGATGCTCTTGAGGATGTAATCCATGCGTATGCGTATTCCCGAAATATTCACGTGACAGAATCGAATCGAGAGAAGTTGCCAATCTTTGGAACGGTTGCCTCCGATTTCAACAATCCTGGTGTGACAAAGTTGTTCGTGAGGCTGGTTCAGCTATTGGAGAAAAAGAAACTTCTTACCTCTCCGGGGAATGCGGCTATCGACCTTGACAAAGCTAGAGAACTTGTAAATCCCCACACGTTTACGATTATCCCTCCAGAAAAAACTTTCTACTTAGGGGAAATCTCACAAACGGTTCGAGATTATCAAACAGAAACAAAACAGAAAGCCGAAATTGCTTCTGCGCTGTATAAGGTTTCGACGCTGCAGGAACATATCACCGACGAGAAGTTGGTCAGCTTGGCAAAAGAGAGCATTCCTTTTCTTGAGGAGGAGCTTGGTAAAAATGTCCAAAAGCTTTTGAACCGTTTTCACGACCTCAAGCGTGCGTATGCTGAAGAAGAATTTTCATATGTTGTCAGAGGGAAGACGATCGTTCGACCTCTCTTCACAAAAACGCTTTCCAACTCCTTCATCCCGAAAATTGCGATTCCCAGTTATCGAGATTGGGGAGATATCGTGACATTCATTCGGCAAGAAAACTTTCCCGGCGATTTTCCCTACACCGCAGGTGTGTTTCCACTAAAAAGTGAAGAGGAGGAGCCAAAGCGGCAGTTCGCGGGGGAGGGGTCGCCACAACGAACGAACAAGCGTTTTCATTTTCTTAGTCGTAACGATCCGGCAAAGAGGCTAAGTACAGCGTTTGATTCTGTGACCCTTTATGGCGAAGACCCAGATGTACGCCAAGATATCTATGGAAAAATCGGCAACAGTGGCGTGAGTATTGCCACCCTCGATGATATGAAAGCTCTATACGAGGGTTTCGACCTTGCCGATCCACTAACATCTGTATCGCTGACCATCAATGGTCCCGCTCCGATGGTCTTGGCGATGTTTCTGAATACCGCTATAGATTTCGAAGTGAAAAAGGTCACCGGAAAAGAGCGAGAGGAAGTTTCCGAGGAGGAATACAACAAAATAAAATCTCGGGTCTTGAATACCGTTCGGGGTACGGTGCAGGCAGATATTCTAAAAGAGGAACAGGCGCAAAATACCTGTATTTTTTCCTTGAAGTTCGCTTTGAAGATGATGGGCGACATTCAAGAGTACTTTATCAAGAACGCGGTCAACAACTTTTACTCGATCAGCATCAGCGGATACCATATTGCTGAAGCGGGTGCGAATCCGATTAGCCAGCTTGCGTTTACCCTTGCTAATGGGTTAACGATCGTGGAATATTACCTTTCTCGAGGGATGCATATCGATGAGTTTGCTCCAAATCTCTCGTTTTTTTTCAGCAGTGGGCTCGATCCTGAGTACTCAGTAATTGGACGTGTAGCCAGAAGAATCTGGGCCATAGTCATGCGAGAGAAGTATGGTGCGAACGACCGTAGCTGCCGCTTGAAATATCATATTCAAACCTCAGGGCGTAGCCTTCACGCACAGGAAATTGCTTTCAACGACATTCGTACCACTCTACAAGCACTTCTCGCAATCTTCGACAACTGCAATAGCCTTCACACCAATGCCTACGATGAGGCAATCACCACGCCAACGGAAGAATCGGTCCGACGCGCGATGGCGATTCAGCTGATCCTCACGAAAGAGTTCGGCTTCTTAAAATGTGAGAACGCGATGCAGGGATCCTTTTTCATTAAAGTTTTGACAGATCTCGTGGAAGAGGCGGTGTTGGCAGAGTTTGACTCGATGTCTCGAAGAGGCGGAGTGTTGGGAGCGATGGAAAAACAATACCAGCGCCACCGCATACAGACCGAATCGATGAAGTATGAGATGCTAAAGGGAACGGGTGAGCTGCCCATCATCGGCGTCAACACTTTTGTGTCAGAGGGAGGACAGGTCGACTATGAGCACATCGAAGTGGTCAGAGCTACGGAGGAGGAAAAACAGCAGCAAATCACCCAAACGGAAACGTTCATAGAAAAAGCGGGCAAGAAAAACCGGGAAGCTCTTGAGCGATTGGAGCATGTGGCTTTAACGGGGGAGAATATTTTTGAAGAGCTCATGGAGACGGTAAAATACTGTTCCCTTGGACAGATAACACAATTGCTGTATAAGTGTGGCGGACAATATAGAAGGTCGATGTAAGGAAGAGATCATGACTTTACCCACCATTTCCTACCTGAACGAAGAAGGAGACCTTTCACCCTCATGTAAGCATTCGATCTCTGATGAGGTCCTTCTTAAAGGGTACCTCACCATGGTGCTCACGCGTACGATCGATGATCGGATGATCATCCTCCAGAGGCAGGGTGCCATCACTTTTTCTTTGAGCTCTCTGGGGGAAGAGGGTTGCTCCGTGGCTAGTGCTGCGGCTCTTGAACCACAGGATTGGATGTATCCTCAATATAGAGAAGTTGGAGTGGCCTTTTGGCGGGGGTTTACTCCACAGCAATATATCCACCAGATGTTCGGCAATGCTGAAGACCTTATTCTTGGACGGCAGATGCCCAGCCATTTTGGTTCTCGGAAACTAAACGTTGTTACGGTGTCTTCTCCTATTGCCACAAAAATTCCCCATACAGCTGGTTGTGCTTACGCTATGAAGCTGCAAAAAGAAAATGCGGTTGCGATCTGCTATTTTGGTGATGGAGCCACCTCGGAAGGGGACTTTCACGTTGGCCTGAATTTTGCGGCAGTGCGTAAAGCTCCGGCGATCTTCTTCTGTCGCAACAATGGGTATGCAATCTCCACACCAACATCTCGTCAGTTTGCTACCGACGGGATAGCTCCAGAAGGGGTGGGTCACGGCATAAAAACCTATCGCGTTGATGGAAACGATTTTTTTGCCATTCATGAAGTTGTCACTGAAGCGCGAAAGTCCTGTCTACAAGGGGAAGGACCGGTGTTTATTGAAGCGATGACCTATCGAATGGGTGCCCATTCAACCTCTGACGACCCCTCGTGCTATCGTTCTGATGCCGAAGTGGAAAAGTGGAAGAAAAAATGTCCGATATTGCGTCTGAGGAGATATCTAGAAAAGAAAAAGCTGTGGGATCAAGAGAAGGAAAAGAAACTTCTCGAAGAGATCAAGGTAGAAGTGGAAGAGGCGATAAGTGTGGCGAAAAAGACGCAAAAGCCTTCATTGGAAACTCTTTTTCAAGATGTGTACTTTGAGGTTTCCCCAAAGCTTCAGGAACAGCTTGAGGAACTAGAGAGGGGTAGATGAATATTATTCAGGCATTAAACCACACGTTACATGAAGAATTTGCACGGGATGAGCGCTTGGTCTCCTTCGGAGAAGATGTAGGATATTTCGGGGGTGTCTTTCGTGTGACGGAAGGGCTGCAGGAAAAGTTCGGCGAGGAACGTGTTTTCGATACTCCTCTTTCAGAGCAGGGTATTGTGGGTTTTGCCATCGGTCTTGCCCAAAAGGGGTTGAAACCCGTTTGTGAAATTCAATTTGCAGACTATATCTTTCCCGCCTACGACCAGATCGTCAACGAAATGGCAAAGATGCGGTATCGGACCGGAAATCAGTACTCGGCATCTGTAGTTGTACGCACCCCTTGTGGTGGAGGGATCCATGGTGGACATTACCACTCTCAATCTCCCGAAGCGCAGTTTCTGCATACCCCCGGATTGGTTGTCGTGGCTGTGTCAAGCCCCTATGATGCGAAAGGATTGCTGGTCTCTGCCATCGAATCTAATGATCCGGTCATCTTCTTCGAACCCAAAAGAATCTATCGAGCTATAAAAGAAGAAGTGCCATCAGAACGGTATTCTATTCCCCTTGGCCAGGCTCACATTGCCAAAAGAGGCAAAGATGTGACATTAATCGGTTGGGGTGCGCAACACCATCAGAACATGCAAGCTGCTAAAGAGCTGGAAGAACACGGAATCGACGTGGAGGTGATCAACCTCCGTACTCTGAATCCTCTAGATATCAATGCCATTGTCACATCAGTGCAGAAGACGGGGCGCTGTGTTGTAGCTCATGAAGCTCCCATAACAATGGGTTTCGGTGCGGAGATTGCGTCGCTCCTACAGGAGAGGTGCTTCCTAAATTTAGAAGCTCCGGTGAGGCGGTGCTGTGGGTGGGATACACCTTTCCCACATACTCTGGAGAATGAATATCTCCCCGATGCTTTTAGGGTGAAAGATGCTCTTATCGAAACCATAAACTTTTGAAACTTATGAGTAAGATCGTAACAGTGAATCTTCCTGATATCGGAGAAGGGGTCATTGAAGGAGAAGTGATCGAATGGCTGAAGGAGGTGGGAGACCCTCTTCGGCAGGATGAACCTGTCGTCATTGTGATGACAGACAAAGCAACCGTCGAGTTGCCCGCACCCTATCCCGGAAAACTTGCAAAGCAATACTTTCAGCCGGGAGAGATCGCTATTCTTGGTAAACCTCTATATGACATTGCTGTTGAAGGGGAAGAGCTACCCGTAAAAGAGGAGAAAAAAAAGGAGATCGAAAAAGAGGCTATCATAGAAAAACCCAAACCCTCTCATGTCCGCCATATCCCCACAGGAGAAAAGGTGCTAGCCACTCCTCCAACCCGGAAACTTGCAAAAGAGCTGGGTGTCGACATCAACCGGATTCATGGCACAGGAAAAGATGGCAGAGTCACCATTGACGATCTCAAAAGGAGTTACACAACTGAACCAACGCCGCCATGGCATCTTCCAATGGATGAGGAGCAGCCTGTGATTGGAATTCGCGGTCTGATGGCAAAGAAAACCGCTGAATCGAAGAGAATCATTCCCCATTTCTCCTACTTTGAAAAAGTAGAGGCAACACGTCTCATTCAGCTAAGACAGAATGTGAAAAAAGAAGCGGCAGGTGAAGGAGTAAAAGTAACTTTTATGCCCTTCTTTATTCGGGCCTTGTCATTGACGATTCAGCATTTTCCCATTGCCAACAGCTCGTACGACCTTTCGTCAAACCGTTTGATTCTTCATAAGCAACAGAACATTGGCATTGCTATGAGCACGCAGCAAGGTTTGATTGTTCCCGTACTAAAAAATGTCCAGGAACTGTCTCTGGAACAGATCATTCGCGCCTTCGAAATGCTAAAAGAGAAAGCCGCAACAAATCAATTGCAATCGAGCGATATGAAGGAATCGACGATCACCATCAGCAATTATGGAGTGTTGGGTGGTGGAGGATATTGGGCAACACCTGTCATAAGCCATCCCGAGGTAGCAATCTTGGCGGTCAATAGAATTCAGAAGCAGCCCATCGTGAAAAATAATCAGGTCGTCCCTTGCGACATCCTAAATCTATCCTGGAGCTTTGACCATCGCGTCATAGATGGCGACCTCGCAGCAAATGTCTCCCACCATTTTACTACTCTCATCCAGAACCCCGCCTCGATGCTATAAGATTAACCACAGATACACACAGATAGACACAGATAATTGACTTGCAAGGAATTCGGATAATCAATAATCCTAGAAAATGACTTAGGAGATTTGCTCATGGCAGAAAGTGCTGGGAAAAGATTCTTTGAAGCCCTAAACCTGGAAAAACCCCTTCAGATGGTGGGAACCATCAATGCCTATACAGCGATCATGGCACAAAGAGTAGGCTTTCATGCGATTTACCTCTCTGGAGCAGGAGTCGCCAACTCCTCCTACGGTCTTCCCGACCTGGGATTGACTACTCTGGAAAACGTTTTGGAGGACGCAAGTCGAATTACTTCTGCTGTAAATCTACCTCTTCTCGTAGATATAGACACGGGATGGGATAGCTCCCTCATGATCGAACGGGCAATCAAAGAGTTGCTACACGTCGGAGTCGCGGGGGTGCATATTGAAGATCAGGTTTCTACAAAGAAGTGCGGACACCTTGCAGATAAGGAAATTGTACCAAAAGAGGAGATGGTGGATCGCATAAGCGCAGCCGTCGAAGCTAAGGGGGATAACTCCTTTGTCATTATGGCGCGGACCGATGCTTTCGCTGCAGAGGGCCTTGATGGTGCCATCGAAAGAGCCCTAGCATATAAAGACGCTGGGGCTGACATGCTTTTTCCTGAAGCGATGGCAGAGCTTGAACACTATCGAACGATTCGGAATGCTGTTGGAATCCCTATCCTTGCAAATCTTACGGAGTTCGGAAAAACACCTCTCTTCACCCTCAATGAGTTAAAAGATGCAGAGGTGGATATCGCTCTTTATCCGCTATCAGCAAATCGTGCCATGAACAAGGCAGCACTTGACGTGTTTAAAGAAATCCGCCAGCATGAAACACAAAAGGGATGTTTGGACCAAATGCAAACACGTGAGGAACTCTATGATTTCCTCAAGTATGATCCTAGAAAATGTTAACAGAAGGGAAAGGAGTATGACGGCTAAGGAGAAGAAAAAAACAGGTGGCCTCGCAGGTATTGTTGCCGGAAATTCGTCAATATGTCTTTGCAGCGCAGAAGAGGAAAGTTTACTCTATCGTGGATATCCCATAGAAGAATTGGCAGCGAACGCTTCCTTTGAAGAGGTAGCCTGGCTTCTTCTTAGGGGACATCTTCCGACCCAACAAGAACTCCATGGGTATCAACAGAAGCTACGATCCCTTCGAGATCTTCCGACAGCTTTAAAGGCGATGCTGGAAGCCATTCCTTCCGACACAAACATGATGGATGTTCTCCGCACGGGATGCTCTTTCTTGGGGAATCTAGAGCCCGAAAAACAGGGTGGAGACCCCTTCGCTGTCGCGGATCGGTTGATCGCCTCCTTCGGGTCGATGCTTCTCTACTGGTATAACTTCCATAAAACCAGAGAGATTGTCTCCCTGGATACCCATGAAGCTTCTCTTGCAGGGCATATCATGCACCTGATTTTAGGCGGAAAACCTACACCGGAACAACAGCAATGTATGAACTGTTCCCTGATCTTATATGCCGAGCATGAATTCAATGCCTCAACCTTTACTGTGAGAACGATCGCTAGCACTCTTCCTGATTTCTATTCAGCGATCTGCGGAGGTATAGGCGCTCTTCGAGGACCTCTACACGGTGGGGCTAACGAGTCGGCCATGGAGCTAATCCAAAGTTTCGAATCTCCCGATGATGCCGAAGCCGGAATAAGGGAAGCGCTTTCTAGCAAGAAGCTGATCATGGGATTTGGCCACCGTGTTTACACCACAAAGGATCCACGCTCTCCGGTCATCAAAGAATTGGCACGAAAACTTAGCATCCATGCTAAAGATGCCAACCTCTTTCCCATCGCTGAGCGGATCGAGAAAGTGATGTGGGAGGAAAAGCGACTGTTCCCAAATCTCGATTTCTATAGCGCACTCGCCTATCACTATTGTGGGATTCCAACACCGATGTTCACACCACTCTTTGTGATGTCGCGGATCTCAGGATGGTCAGCACACCTTCTAGAACAACGTGCAGATAACAAGCTCATCCGCCCCATTAGCAACTATATTGGACCAGAACAGCAACATTGGACACCTTTGGATGAACGTTAATGGATAGAGAAGTTGATGAAGCACTCAACATTCTAGGAGAATATGTTTGGGAATATGTCCCCACTAGTAAAGAAGCATATGAAACAGCTCGCTATTGTCTGGCAGACACCATAGGTTGCGGCATTCTTGCGCTAAACTTCCCTGAATGCACCAAGCTCCTTGGTCCAATAGTTCCAGGTGCAGTACTTCCAAATGGCGCTCGTGTGCCAGGAACAGAGTATACTCTCGATCCGGTGCGTGCTGCTTTCAACATCGGTACCACCATCCGTTGGCTAGACTTTAACGACGCTTGGCTGGCCGCTGAATGGGGACATCCCTCCGATAATCTTGGCGGCATTCTTGCTATTGCCGATTACCTAGATCGCAACGGGAGGTCCATAACCGTTAAGGATGTGCTCACAGCCATGATCAAAGCACATGAAATTCAAGGGGGACTCGCCCTAGAAAACAGCTTCAACCGCGTAGGCTTCGATCACGTCATCCTCGTCAAGGTTGCCACAACGGCAGTGGTGACAAAAATGTTGGGAGGGACACGCGATCAGATTATCGACGCCCTATCTAACGCCTGGATCGATGTGGGCCCCCTTCGCACTTACCGCCATGCTCCCAATACGGGTTCGCGGAAGTCATGGGCAGCAGGAGATGCAACAAGCCGCGGTGTAATGTTGGCAATGATGACCATGCAGGGAGAAATGGGATATCCAACAGCCCTTTCAGCGAAACAGTGGGGACTCTATGATGTGCTGTTTGATGGCAAACCTTTTCAGTTCCAACGTCCCTTAGCTAGCTACGTGATGGAAAATGTTCTGTTCAAGGTCTCCTACCCCGCGGAATTTCACGCGCAGACTGCCGTAGAAGCTGCAGTGCAACTCTATCCAAAAGTAAAAGATCGATGGGATGAGGTCGATCGAATCTCTATCTCTACCCATGAATCAGCAGTTCGCATTATCGATAAAACCGGACCCCTATATAATCCCGCCGACAGAGATCATTGCCTGCAGTATATGGTGGCAATCGGTCTGCTTTTTGGAACTCTCAACGCCGACCATTATGAAGAGGAAGTGGCGAAAAATCCAAAAATCGATGTTCTTCGTGAAAAGATGATCGTCACAGAAAACTCTCAGTATAGTCTAGACTACCTCGACCCAGACAAACGCTCCATTGCCAATGCAATGACCATCCATATGAATGATGGAACCACCCTCGGCCCCGTTGAGGTGGAATATCCCTTAGGCCACCGCAGCAGGAGGAAGGAAGGAATTCCTCTGTTATTTGAAAAACTTGAAAGGAATCTGGCTACACGCTTCGATAGGGAACGGATAGAGGAGATATTAGCCCTGTTCAAAGATAGTAACGAGCTTGAATCATTGCGTGTTAGTGACTTAATGAGCTATTTTGTTTAATCTTCCTTTTTTCCTTCTAAAATAATCAAGATAATTTTATCACTAAATTTATAAGGATAAATTTGAGTATCCGTTCAGACCCCTGCTTAATAACCGCGAAGCACGCGAAGGACGCGCGAAGAATTTTTATATTTCATAAAAAAACTTCGTGTTTTCTTCGCTTCCTTCGCGATCTTCGCGGTTAATAGATAGAGGTGAACGGTTACAAATTTGAAGTTTGGAGGATTTTCCATGAAAGGAAATTTAGGTCTACGTTTACTTCTCATTCCATTCATTTTCATTTGCACTGTATGTAACGGACAAAATGCTGGGAATGAAGAGGCAGCAATTCGACAGCAAGCAAAAACCTATGTAGAAGCCTTTAATCAGCATGATACAGGAACCTTAGTGGACTATTGGGCGGAAGATGCGATCTATCGCAATCCGGTTACCGGAGCTTTTCTGCGAGGGCGAGACGCTATCAAAGAGGAATTCACGACGCTCTTTGCTGAGAAAAAAGATATTCAAATCGAACTAAAGATCGACTCCATCAGCTTCCCAGAGAAGAACAAAGCCATCGA
>SDBV01011684.1_pt1 | contig 11340 bp, 7 predicted proteins | sample 2277081 | NCBI WGS metagenome assembly SDBV01 (sample SAMN10402039, study PRJNA504765) | marine sediment metagenome | isolation source: marine sediment core GS10_PC15, 223 cmbsf | place: Arctic Ocean: Southern Knipovich Ridge | collected 2010
GTTTAGATAATTACGACTTGGTGGTGGCGGGGAATTGTGTCAAATTGGGATGGGCTTTGGGAAACGAAAAATGGATTGGAGAAACAACGCAGAAACTCGGACTACAAATGACGCTGCGGGCAAGAGGAATGCAAAAAAGGTCTGACATGCTCTTTAGTTCTCCGTTTTTGTCTTGACAAGGGGTAGGGTCTTAAGGATAATCAGATTGGAGAGTGATTTAAGATATAATAAAGTGTTTTATATTTTTTCAATTCGTAACCAGGAGGAGAAATAGTGCACCCAATTAAGGGATTCAAAGCTACCGTCATCTTAACAATTCTAACAGTACTTATTCTATCGGCCATGCCGGCCTGGGCTGAAACACTTATTTACAATAATTCCGTCGATTCCGGCTATTACTATCCCGCCGGATCGTATAATGAGATTGTTGATTACGGCACAAGTTCAGGCGGAAATGTAACAAAATTTACCATCGGTTATAGCACAACTTTGTCAAACCCGGGGATAATAACGATTCGCTTCTACAGATGGGTCAACGAATATACAGATCCTGATGACGCGGTCTTTCTTAAGAGTTTCCAAATCGGCAATCTGCCGGGCTACGGTACACACTATCGAGATTATCTGATACCCGCCCAAGACCAGTTCACTCTTGCCAGCGGAGATTTTGGATATTCATACGAACTTACCAACTCATCAACCGGCCCTGTTATAGCCTCCGGAGGAGCTGGTAACGAAGACAACTTTTGGGAGTATAACGACTTATACGAGGACTGGTGGTGGACTTCCTTTGGAGGCAATCCCCATGCCGGTTTCTATATGAAGATATATGCCGGCCCTGCCGAAGAGGAAGACCCGAACACCTGCGACATTAGCGGGTATAAATTCGATGATGTTAACGGAAATAGTGTTTGGGATGGCGGCGAGCCCAACATTCCAGGCTGGGAAATCTATCTCGATCTAAATGGCAACGGAACCTATGACACATCCGAACCCAATGCGATAACCGACCCCAACGGTATGTACCGTTTCACGAATCTCGACGCTCCTGCGACATATCGTGTGCGGGAGGTTGCCAAAGACGGCTGGACGCAAACCCTGCCCGGCGGGCCGGATAATGAATATTTTATCGATGCCGAACCAAACAACATTTACGGCCCCTGTGATTTCGGGAATACCGATCAGCCGATTCTGACGGATATAAAACTTTCCGGGTATGCCAAAACGTCACTGGGTGTGAGAATTAAGGGGATAAACATATCGGCCAGCACAGGCGAAACGACAGTAACCGATGCCCTGGGCTACTATGAGTTGACTCTCCCTAATCCGTTCAGCGGAACCATAACGCCCAGCCAGACGGACTGGACTTTCAGCCCGACGTCGCGACCATATTCGAACACAACAACCGACCAGCCTAATCAGAACTTCACCGCCACTTATTCGGTCGGCTATGGAGGAGGCGCCGGAACACTCGGTGACCCATACCGGATCTATACCGCCAAGCAAATGAACGCTATAGGGACACGACTACTTGATTGGGACAACCACTTTAAGCTGATGAATAGCATTGATTTAGGGGGTTTTGACGGCAACGGCGGAAACCCGAGTTTCAACAGGATCGGCTATTACATCAACTTCGTTGGCAACTATCCTTTTACCGGTGTCTTTGACGGTAACGGCCATACCATTTCCAATTTCACATTCGATAGTAACGCCGGCAATGATGGCGTGGGTATTTTCGGCCATGTAGATGCTTCCGGTGCAGAGGTAAAGGATGTCAAGCTATACAATATAGATATCAACTCTACTTCATACATAGGCACAGCCGGGCTTATTGGCCACCTGGACGAGGGAACGATCAGTGGCTGCGCGGTTGAGGACGGCTCTGTACACGGGGATGACCATGTTGGCGGACTGGTTGGATCGACCTGGGGAGGAACAATTTCTGACTGTAGTGCTGAAGATATTACTGTCTCAGGAGAGTGGACTATAGGCGGATTGCTCGGAAATCTCAGTATCGACGGAGTTCTATCTGATAGCTATGCTTCTTGTACTGTTACGGCAAAGGTGGAGTGTGGCGGCCTCGTAGGTGCGGTATCCTCCAGCACCGGCAATGTAACCAGATGCACCAGCGCAGGTAATGTCTCGATTAACTACGAAGGAATATTGGACAGAACTGCCGGCGGATTAGTTGGCGAAAATAGAGGTACCATCGATCAATGTTATTCAACTGCAAATGTTACCGGCAATGGGGCCGATGAGATTGGCGGACTGGCAGGAAGGAATTTTGGGATAATCCTGGATTCTTATGCAGCCGGCGATGTGTCCGGAACCTACCCGACTGGGGGCCTTGTAGGGGTGAATGTGAAATCATCCTCCGAGGCCAGTATTACAAATTGCTATTCGACCGGGGCATCAACCGGAGGCGGATTAATCGGATTGAACATAGATGATCTGGGACCAATTACAAACTCATTCTGGGACAAGCAGACAAGCGGTACTACCTTTAGCGACGGCGGAACAGGACTATTTACGGCCGACATTCAGACCCGGCAGACTTTTTTGGATGCCGGATGGGATTTTGTGAACGAAACGGCGAATGGTACAGAGGATATTTGGCATATGCCCTATGGGGTAGTTGGTAGTCCGCAGTTGTGGTGGCACAGAGACATACCCGGTGACTGGGTTGGTAAGTATGGAGTAGGGATAGAAGATTATGCGGTATTGGCCGGCAGTTGGATGAATATAAATGCGGAGATTAATCTTAGTGGCTCGGATATTATCGATCTTGAGGATCTGACCGTATTTGTTGAAAACTGGCTGGAAAGAAGATAAACAAAAGTGATACACAGGCATCCCATAGGAAATCAAATATGAGAGTTCTTCGTAAAGTAGCGGGCTCTGGGTTACACTAATATCACTATTTAATTGGGAGCAACCCACGAAACCCGCTGAACATGAATATACCATTCTCAAACAAATATGCCAATATATTCCTGCTCACCTTGTACCAAAACTTGCCCAATCTTTCGGCGTTGACAAGAAGGTACGCTCCGTGACAGGTGCTGGGTCATAGCCCGGTGTGATTTCTTTCGGCCCTTCGGGGCTTACGATGTTGGTTATTAGTTATTAGTTTTCCGGGGGCTTACACCCCCGGCTATGCGCTCTTTCGGCCCTTCGGCCCTTCGGGCCTTTGGCCAGCCACGGGTTTCGCTTCGCAACACCGGTGGTTATTGTTGTTTAACCCCTTCGGGGTTGACAGATACGCTGGCGGCTATCGTTGTTTAACCTCTTCGGGCGGATTCGGCGCGCAGCGGTCACCTTTGCATTGGATGCCGGATGGTTTTAGTCGTGCTGTGAGATGTGCTCGGTCAACCCCTCAAACAGGCCGGTGCCGGATGCGATCAGTCCCGAGACCAGCGTATTGGGGTGATTAAAGGTAAACTCCTGCCCGTCCAGGTTCTGGACTCTGCCGCCGCTGGCTTGTACCAGCAGCACCCCGGCGGCGATATCCCACTCATTTTTGGGGACGAACGTAAACGTCGCCTCTGCCAGGCCCGCTGCGACCCGGGCCAGTTTGTACGCCACCGACCCCATCGGAACCACGTTGAACGGGCCAGCCATGAAACGGTCCCACTGACCACGCTTGACTTCGCTGCGGCTTGCAAGGACGACTGCCCCGTCCAGTGAAGTTTTTTCGCTGGCTCGGACAGCCCTGCCGTTCAGCGTGACGCCCGTGGCCATCGAACCAAGGACCAACACGTCCGCCACTGGGTTGCATATGCCCGCTGCAATCGCCCTGCCGTGCTCGGTGAGCGCTACCGAGATACACCACTCGTCGATGCCCTCGACAAACTCTCGTGTGCCGTCCAGCGGATCGACGATCCAGACACGCCTTTTCTTGAGCCTGGATTTATCGTCGGCCGTCTCCTCGCTCAGCCAGCCGTCGCCATCGCCGACCAGCGCCTCGCGCAACACATTATCCAGTTCAATATCCGCGGCTGTTACCGGGTCGCCGCCAGCCTTGAACTCGGCTTGAACACGTCCGCTGGTATATTTGCCCGCAACCTCCCGGGCGAGCATAAGCGCATGGGCAATTTTTGCCAGTTCTTCGGTCAATACAGCCTCGCTATGACAGTTAGAAACGGTGTGTTAAAACGCACCCTACATACTTTAGTTGTGTGATATTCCAGTGGCTAAAATGTTACAAATATTGTAAAGCGGGATCACAACCCTCCCGCGGGAAATTAAACAGTAGTCGCGAAAAGAATGTTTATCCAATAAAAGTTACCCCTGCTATTTATTGAGCAACCATTGGTGAACAAATGCCGCCAGAAGCCAGACTGCAAAACTCGCACAGAGCACAACCCAAATTGGCAGATGCCTGTGAAAACATGCAAACGCCACAACGAAAAACAAAATGCTTGGCACAATGCCCCACAAAGCGCCTTTTATGTAATCTGTCATCAGGTCGAAATTACCGGGATCATCCGAATACAACCAAAGCAGTACGATCAACCCTGTCAGCGGCATAACTGCAATCAGGCCCGCTAATGTCGGTAACTTACGCCCTATCTGCGTACAAAAGACAATTATTCCGACACTAATCAATAATTTAGCAAGAAATCGCATATTAGGCATTATATCTCATTCTGTAAATTCAGTTGAGAATCCCAGACAATGGCTTGTGCTGGTCGCTCGGATCGGCGGGCAGATGAGAATGGGCCCTTCAGACAACTCGTCGGAATCCTGCCCCCGCAGCCGCGTCCTGCGCCGTACCGAAAGCCCAAGTCGCTAAACCCAGAGGAGCATTGAGAGTGTTGGGGCTCGAACCCAAGACCTACGGCTTAAAAAGCCGTTGCTCTACCAACTGAGCTACACTCCCGCACCATGGGCGGGGCACTCTACCGCAGTTTTCGGTCTTTTGCAAGAAAATTTGCCCCGGCTGGTAAGTTTGCCACCCCGGTCGGCGGATTTGCCGTACTGTCTTGCGGCGTTACCACTTTTCCAGCGGGCTTACCGTTGCCCTGGTTAGCGTTCTATCTTCCCATACCGGGCTTAGCAATACTGCTATGCGGACATTTCCAGTGGTTGTTTCGGGCAATCGCACCATCAGTCGACGGATACCCCTGTTCAACTTCTGGGGCGGGTTCTGCTCAGCCGATTCGACTGTAAAGTTTGCCCCGGCCGGTGCCAGTATCCGCGCGATCAAAGCCTTGCCGGCCTGGGTCAGCCTGGCGGTACCATTACTTTTCACGGCGACAGTCGCCTCGGTCGTCATGGCCCATGCGACAGAGCAGGGCGTTTCTATCGTAAACTCGTCCTGCACCAGCACGGCCCGCCTTTCGATCATCTTTACGCCGCGAACCGACTGTTTGGCCTGTCCGGCGTATGCCTCGGCCAGATCGACCAGCACGAAGGGGTCGCCGCCTTTTTTGACTTTGATAAACTTCGACGTGGCATACGGGTCCTGGTCCCGGTCGCCCAACAGCGGAACATTATGGCTGTGCGAGTTCAGACGATAGTATGACCATCGTTTTCCGCCTCGGCCTTTGGACCAGTAGCCCGGCATGTTGTAATCATCACGGCCCAGATCAACCGCCCAGCGGACACCTAACGCATCCAGCTCGAAATTGCCCAGGTCCAAATGCCCGTGATTGACCTGGTTGTAGCCAGCCTTTGTGCCGACAAACAACGCGTCGTGGTCGTCCCAGGCACTCCTGAAAAGCGCAAGCTCTACGCCACTTCTGAAATGCCTGTCAAGCTGCCGGGCTGGCAGTTCCTGTTTTACCGCGGGCACATACCACATCACATGCTCGGCGCTTGCACTGTGCTCTGCAATCTGGTCGCGTTCGGAATCCACGATCACAGGATTGTCAAACATCCGCCCCAGCCAGAACATGCAGGGCATTGGTCTGCGGACGTTCTTGCCGCCGCAATCGGCATAACACAGGTACATCTCCGTTGGGCCGACGGTGTATATCGGCGCAAGTCCGGCGTTGTTCAATCCATCGACCGCCAGCAGTCCGAAATCCGTCCCCAGCGCCGTCAGCAGCGCGTCGATCCCATAGGCTGTGTATCGCGTTGCATAACTCCAATAGCCCGGCCCCTCCATCCACGAACCGTCCGGGGCGTAGCTCTTCAGCGCCAGCGGCAATGACTTGACCGCCGCGGGTATGATAATCTCCGCATACTGCGGATCGCTATCGGCTATCGCAAGGGCACCAACGATCATCCCGCCATTGCAGACCTGGTTCCAGTTGTGCTCACTGCTGACAAACCAGTGGTTCTTGTCGCCGATTTTGCCCGTGTAGCACTTGACACCGACCTCCATGCCGTGCCTTATCAGCCCAGCCTTTATCTTCTCGCGTGTCGCCGCGTCCATATAGTGGTACAGCCAGTCGTAGCCGACACCCACCGCGTTGCTCATCTCGGCTGTGTCCAGGTAGTGCGACGGGTTCCAGTCCTTAAACTCGCAGACCGCCAGCATATTGGCGACGGCGGCGGTAGCATATTTATCCTGGCCCGTCCACCGGTACGCCAGAGAGCACGTTATGACGCGATTGAAACATTCACGACTGACACTGAGCAGTCGCGGACCGATCAGCTTATAGACCACCGGCGTTCTGGGTACATACGAATCGGCCCGGCTGATCATGTCCGTGACGCATTTCTGCAGGACCTTATCCGTGCGGGAAAGCGCCTTTAGTTCGCTTAGCCTGGTGTCCTTCAAAAACAGCCGGGGATGGCCCCTGTCGAGTGTCTTTAGACAATCCTCCGCCGTCGGCACATCCACCGCACTTGCGCCCCGCGCACACATTAACAACGCTGCCATGACAAATACAGATCGATGCTTCATGCCACACCTCTGTTAATTGTTTGACTGCTTAGCCGTTGATTGTTTTTAACCGCCGGCATTATCAACGGTAATCGTCATTCCAAGGCATTCCAACAGTAACCGCCGATATTCTACCCGCAAATGCCTGCGATATCAAAGCTGTCTCCACGGGTTTCGCTTCGCTACACCCGTGGCTATTATTGTTGAACCCCTTCGGTGTTGGATACGCTGGCAGAAGAGGCTGTGGATTCCTGCCTTCGCAGGAATGACAAATTGTCGCAGGAATGACAAAGGACAAATAGGGGAATTGGGAAGAAAAACCCCCGATTCTCGATTCGGGGGCTAAGGACGGGGACACGGCACACCCTGCATGGCTGAGAAGCGGTGCGTTGAAACGCACCCTACACGCGAGCAGTAGAGAGTAGAGATTTCTTTCGCCCCTTCGGGGCTTGTGATGTTGGTTATTCGTTACTATGTTTCCGGGGGCTTACGCCCCCGGCTATGCGCTCTTTCGGCCCTTCGGGCCTTTAATTGACAACATTGCCCGCCCAACAAAGCGAATTTGTTAGTTCTGTTTGATGGGGACCAGCTTGAATCTCGCCTCGCGGGGCTCTTCTTTGAGTTCGATTTCATTGCTGCGAAGGTACTCTTGGGGAAAATTATAGATGACCCGCCGGGAAATACCGGCCCCGGAGGTGTTGTTGATATCGTCGTCTTTGATCTCCAGCAGAAGATGATAGGGCATCTTCTTGTAGGCCTCGAACGCCTGGTCCGTCGCCACGATGGAGGTGGAAGCTCGCAACTGGTCTTTGTTGAGAATCTGCACTGTGTATATTCTCTGCAATTCGCTGCTGAGGATGAATCCGATTCGGCTGGGCTGGAAAGGTCTCTCCTTCAGGGGGTTCTGCGTGGACGGCAGCGTGATGGTAACCGTCTGTTCGGACTGGATATCTTTATTGTCGATGGTGATGTAGGGCCTTACCTTTACGGAGGTTGTGCGGGCCTTCATGATTTCCTGCTCAGTCAGCGTAACCACGGCGGGGGCGTCGTAATCCTCTCTGACGTACATGGTCACAAACGCGGGGTCGATGGTATCATATTTGAGAGTCGAGCCGTCGGCAGCGATACACTGTACGGGCAGACGTCTTTCCACAAGCTTTTCAACCGTGACCTCCAGGGTTTCGATATTGCAGCTATCCAGCATCAGGCCCAGATACTTGAGCTTGTCGCTGTCCTGTATAAGTTGCATGACACTGAGGTTGTACGTGCCCGACTCAACATGGCCGTACTTGACCGGGTCGTAATAGAAATCGAGTCTTTCCTTTTGCGGGTCGTTGCCGGGCAGACCGTAGGCCTTTTTGAATTCGGCGACCCAGGAGGCTGGACCTTTAAGAGCGAGGCTCAGGATAACGGGGCTTTGCCTGTCAAAATTAACCAGCAACTCCTGGCTGGACGACGATATATCCAGCGTACCGACCCTCTCGACAGACTCTTCCAGCGCCAAATAGGCGAAGGCCCATATCAGCAGGGTCAGAAAGACAACAACGGCTACTTTTTTTATCCTGTTAAACATCTTCTTCCACGATGCTATGCCTGCTCGGAATTATCGGTTACGGATTGTTTTGGTCTGACTTCGACTGGGCGCTCGGTCCTCTGGGGCTGTTCCACCACGGCTGAGGTGAGATGCCTGCGCAACTGCGCTTCACCGACATCCCTTGTAAGGCTGCCGTCCTGTGCTATGGATATGACGCCGGTTTCTTCACTGACGACGATAACTATGGCGTCGGAACTGGCGGTGACGCCTATGGCTGCCCGATGCCTCGAACCGAGCTGTCCGCCGCTCATGCTGCCGCTCTCGGCCAGGGGCAATTGCACCCGCGCCGCCACTATACGATCCGCCTGGATGACCACCCCCATGTCGTGCAGAGCGGTGCCGGGATAAAAGATTGTTTTAAGAAGCTCGGCTGTCACCTTGGCATCAATGCGAATTCCCGTCTCGATAAACTCGCCAAGACCGACCTGCTGTTCAACCACTATAATCGCCCCGGTCCGTGTCTGGGCAAGCTGCGTTACGGCGTTTATGATCTCCTCAACACTTCGCGACAACTGCTGTGGCGAACTGGACAGAAACTTCGCCTGACCAAGCCTGATCAGGGCACGCCGAATCTCGGGCTGAAATGCTACCACGGATATAATCAGGATTGCGATAAGGAATCCGTTGTAGAGGTATGACACACGCGTCATTTCGAATTGTTCGACGACGAGTTTGAGGATGACCCCGCCAGCCAGGAGGATGAAGATGATACCCCGAAAAAGCCTCTCGCCCCTGGTCCCCTCCAGAAAAGTGAGTACCATATATACAAAGGCGCCTATGAATATCAGCTCACAACATACTACGAGGAGTTCGCGCGGCTCCATGCGGTACAGGTAATCGAAGATGGCATCCAATGCTCAAACTCCTCTTGAAACGATCCTATCAGAAAAGAAGAAAGGCCGACACTCCATGCCGAACCCGTGATCGTGACATAAACCCGCCCACCGAATCAGCGGACAATTTTGTCTGTCAGCTTGCTGGGTTTATCAAGCATAAAAATCAGATCAATATCAGACTGAATCTGCTGCATATCGCTGCGAATTATATTCCGGTGACGAATACCGACCTCATCGGCGCTCTCGCCGGGCGCACTGAGGCAACCGGCAAGGCACAACACCACCGCACAAACCAGCGAAAGGACTGTTGCCAACCTGATCACGACAGCTACGCGAGACTTTTTCATACTCTCCCTCAACAATCCTGAGTAACCACACACCAAGCCTGGCTCAAAACACCAAGCCGGGTTCAAGGCCCGGCAAACCACTTCTCACCACTACACAAGCATAATACCATTCTAACCTTTTTTTCGTCAATGTCAATACAAAAAATGACATATTTGTTATGTTAGATATGCAACAAACCCCGCTACAGGACACCTGCCCCCCAACGGTGACCCTGCTGGCTGCTGCGCGCCTGGGCCGAGCCCTTCTGAGATCGCATGGGACGCAGTGGAAGTATCGTTTGGGTCGTTTTGTTTGACTAAGCATCTATTTATCTGTATAATACGTATCTAAGGACCTGATTCGTAATTGAACAGGGGTATAAACATCCTGATAAGCGGGCAGACGTATGAAACTGAGCAGGATAAGCCGGGTAGTCAAGCTGCTGACGACGCTTCAGTCGGGGCAGGCCTATTCAGCCGACCAACTGGCCGAGCTGGTTGCCGTCAGCCGGCGGACTGTGTTTCGAGACCTCAAGGAGCTGGCCGCGATCGGGATACCCTACCTGTACGACAATCAGGCTGGCGGGTACAGGATGGATCCGGAGTTTTTTTTGCCGCCGATAGATCTAAACCTCCAGGAATCGCTCAGTCTGCTGTTTCTGGTCTATCGGTGCAGCAAGCAACTCCCGGTGCCATTCAAAAGCTCGGCGATGATGGCTGGGTTGAAAGTCGAAAACAATCTCCCGGTTGCGATACGCAACTACTGCAACGCCAGACTGCGAAATATCTCCGTCAGGCCCGTTGCCCATGCCCCTATGAACCTGCTCGACGAGGTGTTCTCACTGCTGCAGAACGCTGTCAGCAAACACCGTAAGGTCCATATGAACTATCATTCGCTGCACGACGGTCAAAACATCGCCGTAACAGTCAGCCCATATCATCTGATGTACAATCAGCGGGCGTGGTACGTAATCGGTCGGTCCAGTCTCCACCACGGCATGCGCACATTCAAGCTCAACAGGATCAAATCCCTGAAGATGCTCGATAAGTGTTTCATCGACGGTCGGAACTTCGACCCCAATGAGTATTTTGGAAGGGCCTGGTCGATGATACCCGAGGGCAAGATTTATACGGTAAAACTGCATTTCACGCCTAAGGTTGCGACAAACGTAGCCGAGGTGCAATGGCATCCCAGCCAGCAGGCAACCCGCAATGCCGACGGCTCCGTCACGCTGGAATTTCGCGTGGATGGGCTTGGCGAGATAATCTGGTGGGTCCTCGGCTATGGTGACCAGGTGGAGGTGCTGGCGCCGGCGGAGCTGAGAAAACGTGTCGCCGAGACAGCCGAACGAATGGCCATAATGAATAAGCAAGGCACACGCCCGTCAAGTGTGTCGTCCTGACGGAATACGGCGGGGGCACGGCACACCATGCATGGCTGCTCTTCACCGCGAAAATATAGACGGCTGCAATGAATGAACAAAGGGCTGTGCCCCTGCAGCACGTCGTACCGAAAGCTTGTTTTTATCCTGAAAACATATGCCGATACACAACTGTCCGGTTATAAGTTGAATAATAACAATTGGTTATCATAATCGCTCTTTTTGGTTTTGTAGAAATCTTGCGAAACTGCGAAAGAACAGGAAATTCAAATGGCTAAGACCCGACGGCAAGAGCCAGGTGACGGTGGAGTACGACAACGGAAAACCAAAACGCATACACACGGTCCTGATCTCGACGCAGCAC
>SDBV01011685.1_pt1 | contig 11339 bp, 11 predicted proteins | sample 2277081 | NCBI WGS metagenome assembly SDBV01 (sample SAMN10402039, study PRJNA504765) | marine sediment metagenome | isolation source: marine sediment core GS10_PC15, 223 cmbsf | place: Arctic Ocean: Southern Knipovich Ridge | collected 2010
CATCCGCCAATAAGTAAATGCTGCGTTAATAAAATCTTTTTCAACCTTGTTAGCCACATTAGCTAAAATGTGTTTTCGTATCCTTGAATGTGGTCGTAGAGTATCTGCAGCTCCTTCTTCCACATTATTTCCTTCAGTTGGATCACTTATCCTATCAGTTGCATCACTTATCCTATTTAATGGTTTTAGAAATTTATATGCCGCAAGAAGGCTTTTTTCAAGCTTTTCGACTTCCTTTTCCATAGTCCTCCTTTCTTTGTTCTCACGAGCACCCTCTTCCTCTTGAAAATATTCAATCAATGCCCCTAAACCATATCCACCAGTGGCGCCCACAGCTAAACCAATAACTGCCGTGAGAGGAATCGCAAGTAAACCGATGCCGAGAGTAGGTACTCCTATGGCCAGGCCAAGCATTGCTCCGATAGCTAAACCACCAATTCCTCCTACAACCCCTCCTACAATTTTTTTTTCAGGCATAACACCTCCTGCAACATTTGTTTTGAAAAAATCTATTTCTTAAAATCTTCAACTATGATAAACTTTAACCTTAAGGTTAAGGTCAAGAGCTAAAAACAAATGATTTGGGATTAAGATGAAACACTACAAAATCAATGAGTTATCTAAACTAACGGGGTTTAGCCCGGTTGCAATCCGATACTATGACAAGATCAATTTACTCAAGCCCATACGAAGTCCCAGTGGTTATCGCTTATACAACCAATCTCACGTAGAAAAGTTAACATTCCTTAAAAACGCGAAAGAGGTAGGATTTACTCTGGATGAGATAAAGCTCATATTTGGCTTCCTAAAAGATGACCCTAATCAAAAAAGTCATGTTATCAAAGAGCTAGTGGCTGAGAAGCTAAATTTTATTGATTCACAGTTGAGCAAAATCCAAAACGTAAAAAAAAGCTTACTGGATTTATCTAAAATCTGCACTGGCGAGAAAAACATAAAGGAATGCCCAATTTTAATACGCTTGTCTAGACAAACTGAATAATAGAGCATGAGTTGCCTAATAATCACCTGTAGTACAATCTTCCATTGAGTTCGTTCTAATAATAAGCAGGGCGAGAGTGCTTATTTTCACAGACCTTCCCCTCAAGGGTCACACCGTTTACAATAGCCAAATAAATTAAAATGCAAAATGCACAAGGATGAGTCAAGGATGAGGTTTAAGTTCGCTCGATGGTTATCGATATTGCTCATTGTGATAGGCGCAGTTGGGTTAATCACTCACTTTGCTCGCGCTCAAAAGCCCGCCACACCGACAGTAGCGCCTACAGCAGCCCCTCCTAGAATCGCCGCCTTAATGGAAGTCAAAGGTGCCATTGGGCCAGCAGTAGCCGATTTTGTTGAACGTGGCCTACAGCAGGCGGCACAATGGCAAGCGCGTGTTGTTATTCTCCAAATCGATACGCCAGGAGGACTCAGTAAATCGATGCGAAGTATCATTAAAGCGATACTCGCCTCACCCGTTCCTGTGATCAGCTATGTTGCTCCAAGTGGCGCACGAGCCGCGAGTGCCGGGACTTATATTTTATATGCAAGCCATATAGCCGCCATGGCGCCAGGCACAAATCTTGGTGCAGCCACTCCGGTTAGCATCACCTCTCCAGGAAAGGGCAATGATAAAGATGACAAAAACGATAAGAAAGGTAAAAAAGATAAAAAGGCAGAAAAAAAGCCGTCGGCCTCACAATTAAAAGCCTTAAACGATGCTAAAGCCTATATTCGCTCATTGGCACAATTACGCAAACGAAACGTAAAATGGGCAGAGCGAGCTGTCAGCCATGCGGAGAGTCTCTCGGCTAATGAGGCGTTGAAACTCAATGTGATTAATATTGTGGCGACTAATATTCCTAATTTGCTCGCGCAAAGTAATGGGCGTAAAGTCATTGTGCGTCATCAAATCGAAACGATGGATACCAAGGGTTTGACGATCAGAAAAATTGAACCCGATTGGCGTTCAAGATTTTTGGCGGTGATCACCGACCCAAGTGTCGCCTATATTTTATTAATGATTGGTTTTTACGGTTTATTTTTTGAGTTTGCAAATCCCGGATATATTGTGCCTGGCGTTGCCGGTGCGATTGCATTGCTGATGGCGTTATATGCATTTCAATTATTACCCATTAATTATGCCGGTTTAGGTTTGATTATTTTGGGTATGACGTTTATAGTCGCTGAAGCCTTTTTGCCGAGTTTTGGGGCGTTAGGGATAGGCGGTGTGATTAGCTTTGCGATTGGCTCGATTATGCTGCTGAAAACGGGTGCTCCGGGATTTAGTCTACCTTTGCAACTTATTCTCGCCATCACGATTGTGACCGCATTGTTTTTTCTGATTGTGCTACAATTAGCGTTTCGGTCGAGGCGAAGGCCTATTGTAAGTGGGCTTGAATCGATGATCGGGCGAGTGGGTGAAGTGGAAAAAAGAGCGGGTAAAACTTGGTTGCGAATTGAAGGGGAGGCCTGGTTAATTTTAAATAGTGCTGGATTAAAAGAAGGCCAAAAAGCCAAAATTCTTGCTATAAAAGGGTTAAAATTGGAAGTGGATGTCATCAACAATCAATAGGGAGTGAAGATTATGACTATTGTCTTATACGTTGTTATTGCTTTTATCGTTATTTTATTATTTTCAGCCATCAATATTCTTAAAGAATATGAGCGCGGTGTGATATTTACGTTGGGTCGTTTTTGGAAAGTCAAAGGGCCAGGTTTGATCATCGTTGTGCCAATCATTCAGCAAATGATGCGAGTGCAGCTTAGAACAGTGGTGATGGATGTGCCGAGCCAAGATGTGATCTCGCATGATAATGTTTCAGTGCGTGTGAATGCAGTCGTTTATTTTCGTGTGGTTGATCCTGAAAAAGCGATTATTCAAGTGGAAGATTTCTATGAAGCGACTAGTCAGTTAGCGCAAACCACTCTGCGTTCAGTGCTCGGTCAGAATGAACTCGATCAAATGTTAGCAGAGCGTGATAAATTAAACGCGAGCATTCAGTCGATATTAGATGCAGCCACGGATGCTTGGGGTATTAAAGTCAGTAATGTCGAAATTAAGCATGTGGATTTAAATGAGAGTATGGTGCGGGCCATTGCACGGCAAGCAGAAGCTGAGCGTGAAAGGCGCGCTAAAATTATTAACGCCGAGGGTGAGTTACAGGCAGCTGGTAAATTACAGGAAGCAGCTAAAATTCTTGCTGTGCAACCACAAGCGATTCAATTGCGTTATTTACAAACGTTAATCGATATTGCCGGCGAAAAGAGTTCGACAATTGTCTTTCCACTTCCGATGAATTTCTTGAGTACCTTGCAAGAGAAATTGATGAAGTCGGGGTAGTTTAGCGAAAGAAATCTCTGAGGCTTGTTGCATCACCCCGTCATTCCGAGGCTTGCATCACTCCATCATTCCACGGCATGAATCACCCCGTCATTCCGTGACTTGAACCAACTCGTCATTCCGGCTTGCATCAAGTCGTCATTCCGCGGCTTGACCGCGGAATCCACACAATAATCAACCCAAAATGCTATCATACAAATCCTTCCATTCCGGATTAAATTTCTCAATAAGCTCTAACTTCCATTGTCGCTTCCATTCTTTTAATCGTTTTTCTCTGTGAATGGCACTTTCTGTGTTTTCATGCTGCTCATAAAAAACTAATCTTTTTATCCCATATCTTTTTGTAAAACCATCAGTTAAGCTCTCTTTGTGTTGCCAAACGCGCTTTATCAAGTCTGATGTAACACCTACATACAAAGTGCCTTTCCGTTTGCTAGCAAGAATGTAAACGCAAAAATGTTTATTCATGGTCTCTTGATGAAAGAAGAGTAAATTTTATGCACCCAAAGCGCTTATTAAATAGTCTTTAAACATAACTGCTCACACCACGTCTACCTCGTCATCCCGTGGTTTACCTCGTCATCCCGCGGCTTGACCGCGGGATCCATAACGCACTGCGTGCGTTGGCGCGCAAAACGCGCTTGGATTCCGGCTTTCGCCAGAATGACGGGCGAGCTCACACCTCGTCATCCCGTGGCTTACCTCGTCATCCCGCGGCTTGACCCGGGGCGGGATCCATAATGCACTGCGTGCGTTGGCACGCAAAACGCGCCTGGATTCCGGCTTTTACCACAATGACGGGTAAGTAGTTACCTTTAAACTAATAGATAAGTAAGTTAAATGCGGGCTGACTCATTATTCTTTTGTTAAATGGAATTCTTAGTTTAATGAAAACATAGGGGAAAACAATACTGATCTTTCTGGATAATTCTAATTCATTAATTTGGATTTTTTGGTTGATTGTTGTGTGGATTCCGCGGTCAAGCCGCGGAATGAGGAGGTGATTCATGCCATGGAGTGATGGAGTGATTCAAGCTATGGGGACGAGGTGATTCATGCCGTGGAGTGATGGAGTGATTCAAGCTATGGGGATGAGGTGATTCATGCCGTGGAGTGATGGGGTGATTCAAGCTATGGGGACGGAGTGATTCATGCCGTGGAATGATGAGCTGATTTAAGCCACGGAATGACGAGTTGGTTCAAGTTATGGAATGACGGGTTAAACAAAAAGTAGAAAACCACGGTATTTTCTAATCTGATATTGTGAATAATATAAGGTATGCAATCACCCGCTACATCAGAGCAAGGTTTTTCATTGATTGAGGTATTACTCGCTTGGGTGATTTTGCTGAGTGTGTTACTGGGGCTGGTCGCCGTCAATTCGAATAGTTTGCGCACAACAACGCGTGCCTATTGGCGCAGTCTAGCTGCGGTGAAAATTATGAATATGCTAGAACGTTTAGAGGTTAATCCATCTCGTATTGGAATAGATCATCAACTGCTGCTTTGGAATAAACAAAATCAACAGATGCTACCTAGCGGCCATGGGTATTTAAATTGTAATCAAAACGATTGTGAGATAAAAATGACATGGGATGATGGGAAACTTCATACTTTGAAAATCACAAAAACGCTATGAATATACACAAACAAAGTGGATTAAGCTTAATTGAGCTGTTGGTTGCGAGTTTATTAGGATCTTTACTTATTCTTGGTTTGTCACAAATTTATTTAACAGTAAAGCGTAGCCAATTATCGCAAAATGCTATTGCTAGTATTCAAGAGAAAGGGCGTTTTATTGCTTATTTTTTAAGAAAGCGGATTCATATGGCGGGTTATTCAGGTTGTGAAAAAAATAAACCCACTATAAGACAGAATGAGGCGATTAGTGGATACAAAGACACTCACGATAACGATGCGTTGATCATAGGGGAATGTTTGACCTATAAAAAACGCGAGCAATTTATTAAAACAAAATATTATATTGCTAACACGAACCGTCGTAATCCCAGGGGGCAGCGTATTTTTTCTTTATATGCAAAACCGATAGGGGGGCGACGCCAGGAACTGATTGCAGGAGTTACTAAAATGAAGGTGATTTATGGTGTGACAAGCAAGTCTCGTCAAGGGGGGATACGTTATTTAATCGGGTCAGAAATTAATGATTGGTCTAGAGTTAATAGCGTGGAGATCAGTTTACTGTTGAGTTCCATTAATAATGTCACTAAAACACCGCAAACTTATTTTTTCTCAGGAAAAACCAAGCTTGCGCTTGATCATCGTTTATATAAACCATGGATTATTATTGTCGCGTTAAGGGAACGGGATAATGGTTGAATCTAGGCAGGAAGGTTTTGTGTTGATTATGGTGTTGATGTTGTTATCCGTATTAAGCTTTCTTGTTGTCGCGACTTTACAAAATAACGCTTTGGAATTGAAAATGAGTCGAAATTTTTCGGATCAAGTGGTTGCATTTTACGATGCTGAAGCTGCACTTGACCTGGCTAAACGAAAAATTCTAGGAGTTTCGCATACAGCGCAAAAATCACTTGCAAAAATTCATTATCAAATTAAACTAAACGGAGTGGATGATTGTGAGCGAGCTATTTATCTTTTATATGCAAGCGGGGAATATCATGGTGCTAAAGTGCTGTTAGCTGCAGAATATAAACTGATTCAGCCACAAAAAATTCCAAGATGTTATGCCTCTTCTCGCTATTTGCAGCTTATGTGGTGGCGGCGGTTGTGAATAATAGACGTAACTACTCACCCGTCATTGTGCCGAAAGCTAGAATCCAGGCGCGTTATGGATCCCGCGGTCAAGCCGCGGGATGACGAGGTAAGCTGCGGGGGATGACGAGGTAAGCCGCGGGATGACGACATGGCGCTTTCGCGGAGATGACGATAGTGGGGGCGACGGTGAGATCCGTGTTGCGAGATGACGATGAGACTCGCTTTTGCAGCGGATGACGGTGAGATGTGCTTTTGTGGGGAAAACACTGGATTTGGATCAATAAAATGAATAAAAAGAAACGTTGTGATTGGGTGGGTCAAGACCCACTCTATATTGATTATCATGATCAAGAATGGGGGCGGCCTATTTATGATGATCGGTTATTGTTTGAATTTTTAAATCTTGAAGGCATGCAAGCGGGTTTAAGTTGGTTAACGGTTTTAAAAAAACGTGCGCATTATCGAAAAGTGTTTGATCGTTTTAACGCGAATAAAATCGTTCGTTATGATCAAACAAAATTTAACCAGTTGATGAATGACCCGGGTATTATTCGTAATCGCCTAAAAATTCAAGCCGTGATTGGCAATGCCAAGACTTATTTAGCTATCAAGAAAGAATTTAAATATTTTAGCGATTATATCTGGCAGTTCGTTTCACACCAGCCCATCGAAAATCGTTGGAAATCGATTGAGGCTGTACCGGATAAAACAGTGGTATCAGATGAAATGTCAAAAGATTTAAAACGGCGTGGATTTAAGTTTGTGGGATCAACCATTTGTTATGCTTATATGCAAGCTGTGGGTATGGTTAATGATCATACTGTTGATTGTTTTTGTTGGCGTGAAATCGCCGACATTCCTATGAACGCGTGATATCGTCATCCCCGCGAATGCGTCACGTCGTCATTCCCGCGAAAGCGGGAATCCAGTAATCTATTGAAAAATAAAATCTTTGGATTTTAATGCGATTACACTAAATAAAACGGCAAAACAATCTTGTAAAAGTTAAGAAACTATTATTTTTAGGTAACTACTCGCCCGTCATTCCGGCGAAAGGCGGAATCCAGGCGCGTTATGCGCGCCAACGCACGCAGTGCGTTATGGATCCCGCGGTCAAGCCGCGGGATGACGAGGCAAGCCGTGGGATGACGAGGTAAGCCGCGGGATGACGAGGCAAGCCGCGGGATGACGAGGTAAGCCGCGGGATGACGAGGTAAGCTGGGGGATGACGAGGTGTGAGCAGTTACATTTTTAGATAAATCACTGGATCCCCGCTTCCGCGGGGATGACTACGTGTCGTTTTCGCGAGAGTGATGTGTCGCATTCACGCTGATGGCGGTGAGGCTTTTTTGGATTCCGTCTTTAAATAGTCTTCCAGTTGTTTTGCTCAGTAATTTCGTGAATGTTGTATTGTTAGCAAGGTCTTCACCAAATATGGATTGAATACCTAATATCTTATCAACAAATGCTGCAGTGTCCTCGCCAGAAGTCTCTGCTGCTACAAGAAATTGTTTTGAAAGTGGGTCGTCTATTTCTATTATCTTATTGTTCTCATCAAAGCCATAAACATACCGAATCCAAGCTGCGACTGTGAAAACTAAATGATGAATAGCATTATTATTGCGTAAATTGTCACGAATCGTATTTAATATTCTTTGCGGCAGTTTTTGTGAGCCGTCCATTGCGATTTGTTGTGTACGATGGTGTATGGCTGTATTTTTAAGACGCTTAATAATGTTTGATTGATAGTCTTTAATATTAATCGTAGAGATATTCGGCAAACTAGGGGTGATTTCAGCTAATAACTGTTTCACAAATTCTAACAAGTCTGCATCTTGCATCGCTTCATAAATATAGTCATACCCACTTAAATATCCGATATAAGCGAGTGCCGAATGACATCCATTAAATAAACGCAGCTTATATAATTCATAGGGTGCGACATCATCAACGAATGTCACATGAGCTTGCTCCCAAGCGGGCCTTTCACCAACGAATTGATTTTCAATCACCCATTGTGAATAAGTTTCTGACATAACCGCGGCCTGGTCTTGTAGACCTAAGCGCTCATTAATTTCAGTGAGTTGTTCTGGTTCCATTGCGGGTGTAATGCGGTCCACCATAGTCGATGGGAATTTAATATGATTTGCTATCCATGTTGAAAATGATGGATCAATTTTATTAGTAAAGCTAGTCATTAAATCGCGTAATAGTTGTCCGTTATGCGCTAAGTTATCACAGCTTAAAATAGTCAAAGGTTGTCGGCCTAATTGTTTTCGCTGAAAAATAGCCAAAGTCAGCCAGCCCAATAATGACCGTGGTTGTGCTTGAGTGAGATTGCCTTCACTAAAGTGATTCCAATGTTGCCAATCATAAATAATATCAGGATGTTCTTGGTTTAAGTCACCTGTCGCAGGATTGTGACAATAACCTTTTTCAGTTACGGTAATCGTTACAAGATTAACTTGCGAAGAAATTAAATAATCCATTAAGGTTTTGGCATCTTTTTTTGCATATAATGCTTCACGAATACAACCGATGACTCGTGTGTTCGTAACGCTTTGGTCGCATTCTGTTAAGGAATAAAGGCAATTTTGTGGAACAAGTGCTGATTGAATTGCAGGAGATCGCAAACTGACTCCGCAGATGCCCCAAGCGGGAAGCAGTTGATTATTGTCAGCGATTTGGTTTAATGCATGATCAATATAAGCAGCTTGATGAGCACGATGAAAAGCACCTAAGCCAAAATGAACGATCCCAATTGGTAATTTTAAGGGATTATAATGCGGTTTTAAAATTCCTTGTGGTAATTGTTGCAAATTATTCAGATTAAGGCGTTTCATAATTTGTAACTTTCTTTAGCTAATGATCCACTTAAAATTATTGCAAGTTCTAGGGCTTCTGCTTCATCTAAACGATGCTCACAGACCAGGTTAGCTAAGTAACCGCAATCGATTCGTCGTGCCATATCGTGGCGGGCGGGAATTGAAACAAATGCGCGAGTATCGTCATTAAATCCAACGGTATTATAAAAACCAGCGGTTTCTGTAGTCAACTGACGATAACGGCGCATGCCTTCAACGCTATCATGAAACCACCAAGCTGGCCCTAGTTTTAATGCTGGATAATGGCCAGCCAATGGTGCGAGTTCGCGACTGTATGTGCTCTCATCTAATGTGAATAAAACAATAGTGAGTTGCTTTTCATTGCCATATAAATCGAGCAAGGGTTTTAATGCCTTCACATAATCGGTGCGCATGGGAATATCTGCACCTTTATCACGGCCAAACTGAGTAAATAATTGAGGATTATGATTGCGCCAGGAACCCGGATGAATTTGCATGACCAGGCCATCTTCTAAACTCATTTTTGCCATCTCGCTCAGCATTTGAGCTCGAAATAATTCGGCATCCTCTTCTGAAAAACGACCTGATAAAATTGTTTTATAAAGTTTCTCACATTGTTTTTTACCTAAATTTGCAGTGTTGGCAGTGGGGTGGCCATGATCGGTTGCGGTTGCGCCCATGGATTTAAAAAATTGTCGCCTTTGTTTGAGTGCTTGTAGATAACCGTCAAATTGTTGAGTATCGGTTTTGGTGATTTCACCAAGTTGTTTGATGTTATCAATAAATCCTTCAAATTCTGGGTCAACCACTGGGTCTGGTCTAAATGTCGTGATTACACGTTGATCCCAATGGCTATCCTGAATATGTTGGTGATATTGGAGTGAGTCAAGAGGAGATTCGGTAGTCGCTAGCACTTCAATATTAAATCGCTCAAATAGCGCTCGTGGTAGAAACTCAGATTTTGAAAAGCAATGCATTAAATGATTATAAATTGCATCCGCGTGTTGGCTGTTGATTTTATCGGTAACACCAAACACTTCATAGATCGCGTAATCTAGCCAAATTTGACTTGGAGTGCCGCGAAATAAATAATAGTGATCACAAAATGTTTGCCATATTTTTCGGGGTTCAGTTTCTACAGGGTCACTCGTATCCCCCTTAATACCCAATGATTCCAGGCTGATCCCTTGGCTGTAGAACATGCGTAAAAGGTAGTGGTCCGGTTTGATCAATAGATCAACTGGGTTATCAAACGATTGATTTTCAGCAAACCAGCGAGGGTCACAATGGCCATGTGGACTAATAATTGGCAAGTCTTTAACTTCGCGATATAATATACGGGCAAGATCACGGACTTTCATTTCACAGGGAAATAATCGGTCGGCATTGAGCATGCGAGTATTGTTCATTGCAGGTTCTGCTTATTCTGTAGTTGATTAATTGACTATAATTAAAATAGAGACTTAACACAAGCCCAAGAGGCACAGCTTATGAGCCATCAACCTGAAAATCAGCCTAAACAAACCTTTCGTGCTTATCGAGCAGATGATGTGCGTGAATCGGTTAAAAAGAATTATTATCTGAATCATACCCAACAAACGGTGGCATTTGTTAAGCAGAAACATCTGGAGTATGACAGTCTAAATCATGGTGAAATGGGGATTTGGGAAGCCTTAGAGAAATTAAATCAGGTCGTTGATGACAGCGACCCAGATACGACCTTATCCCAGCTTGACCACGCACTGCAAACCGCTGAAGCCGCACGAGCAGATGGCCGGCCACGGTGGTTTATATTGACTGCATTGATTCATGATTTAGGAAAAGTGCTTTGCTTATATGGAGAGCCGCAGTGGGCGGTGGTGGGTGATACGTTTCCTGTGGGTTGTCGTTTTTCTGAAAAAATAGTGTATCCCGAATACTTTTCAGAAAATCCAGATTATCAAAATTTAGAATATCAGACTCCATTGGGTATTTATGAAAAGAATTGTGGGCTTGATGCTGTGCTGATGTCCTGGGGTCATGACGAATATTTATATCAAGTCACCAAAGATTATTTACCAGAACCCGCACAATATATGATTCGTTATCATTCATTTTATCCTTGTCATCGTGATGGAGAATATCAATATTTGATGAGCGAGCATGATCAGGAGCTGTTTAAATGGGTAAAAGCTTTTAATCAATACGATTTATATTCCAAAGCAGATCAACCTCCGAAGGTTTCAGAACTCAAGCCTTTCTATCAGGAGTTGATTGCTGAGTATTTTCCAGGGAAGATATCTTGGTAACAGGCCCGTCATCCCCGCGAAGGCGCATAGGCGTCAACTTAAGGAAATACTAAGAAGGCGAGGTTTAAAAGTAACTTCTCAAAAACCTTGGGCACTGTCATCTCGCGCGAGGCAGTGTCATCCCGCGAC
>SDBV01011686.1_pt1 | contig 11338 bp, 8 predicted proteins | sample 2277081 | NCBI WGS metagenome assembly SDBV01 (sample SAMN10402039, study PRJNA504765) | marine sediment metagenome | isolation source: marine sediment core GS10_PC15, 223 cmbsf | place: Arctic Ocean: Southern Knipovich Ridge | collected 2010
GAACCTGGTGTTGGTCGGCGTAATCACCAGGGGGACGGAAACCTTGATCAGTTTCTCAGGCCCGCCGACGATCCTGACGTCGTATTCTCCCGCGGGGAGTTTCCCCGTCGGTAAGCTAGGCAGGCCGGCGGAAATCTTTTGGGCCTGATAGACAACTTTTCCGCTCTTGCGGCTGACGACTTCGAGGGAGTCATCGGAGGTAAGTTTCTCGTTCTTTCGCAGCGGCGTCCAACTGACGCGAACCGGGACTCCTCTCATCTGACGGTCGGGAATCAGTTCCAGCGTCTTGTAATTCAGGGCGGTGTATTGCGAGGATTCCTCTATTTTCACCGCCAGATGCGCTGGGCGGGTTGGAAGCTTGATTTGAATGCTCTTCTTCTGGCCCGGCGGGAGCATCAGCACCCTCCCAAAGCCCATACGCTCCCCGGTGGAGGCGTCAACAGCAGAGACGACTATGTCACGAGCTGTCATCCCGCCTACGTTCCAGATGTTCGCGTAAAGCACTTCCTTCTTGATCTCCCATGGTCTGGTGAACCTGACCACGGGCGCAATAAAGTACTTATAGGAGAGATTCTCCAATCCCAAGTTGAAGGTTGATTTTTTGCCCCGATAATAACCACCGTAATAGCAGATACCGGGCATTTCCGCGCCACGCAGACGGATGTATTGCACCTCTCTTTCGATGTCCGCCACGCTAGTAGCGACACAGCCGTCGTATATGAAACATCCCAGGGCGAAGATGTGCTTATTGAGCATCCCCCACTTGCGCGCGCTGTTAATCTTGCTGTCGATAATGGAACGATACTGATGGTGAATCCACGGGTCGACAGTAGGATGCTGCCAATTGAAGTAGGTTTCAGCGAGCACCAGGTCCGTATACTCGAATGCTTTTGCGACATTTTCGTCACATTTACCGATCAACCACGGGACGATGAACCTCCCCTGGCGCTCCTGGCCGACTTTTCTCATCGCCTCGCTGACGGCGGGGGTAATGGTCGAACTGGCATACTCATCAATGTTCGCGCCATCCCGATAAGCGCCCATTACGTATCCCTTGTAATGTTTATAGAGCCTCTCGGCGCTTACACCCTTGGTCTTGGAAGCCCCAGTCCCGGTCGGGCTCGCTGCGCCAACGTAAAGCCCCATTCGGCCTCGCAGGTTGGCCATGAAGGTTTCATAACCACCGCCGATCGTGGTGTACATGTTGGTGTATTTGAGCCGCTCGCTGTCGAAAGGATAGAAATTGGAAAAGTAAAGCCGCCGGTTGACTACCGGGATGGTTTCGTCCGCGGCCGCGATCTCCTCCTCCTGGGCGGTGACCGTCACCTCGATCTTGTACGGATCGGTGAGTAACGCTTTCCAGGGGATGGATGCCACTTTTGCGGAATACGGGTCCAGTGTGTCTATGGTCTGCTCACCGAGAACCTTCTCTTCCGGTGCGGTTTGAGTAAACTTCACTACCAGGCCTTTGGCGGGCTTATCCGTCATATTGCGAATTACCGCACGCAACTTGATTTCTTTTCCCGCAACCGGCGGAAACCATGAAGGATAGATACCGCCGATCATAGGCAGGTCCACCTGCTTCTGGCCGTAGGCTACTATGTTGCCGATATAGGCTCCTTTATCCCCGGCAGCAGTACCATCGAAACGCAGATAGCGGGCCGGGAGCGCCAGATTCCCCGCCACCAGACCACCGGCGTCGGTAAGGCGCTCTTTGGGAATCACACGCCAATCCCGCCCGTCGAGCGAGGTGGACAGCTGCAAGGAAGCGATCTTGCCCCGTTTGGATATGACGATCCCGGAAACCAGTCGCTCGGCCTTCATATCAATGACGATGGCGATTTTTTGACCCTTGGCCCAACGGATGCCGGTCTTCCCGCCCGGATCGCTACCGCTCACAAGATTGTCAGCCTCCTTCTGCGATCGGCCTTCCACGGTAATCTTGACGGATGGATCCGCATTCAGGTACCGCGTATCGTAGTTGCCCGTCAGTTGCACGCCGTCAATCAGGTGCTTGTCCCAATTCACTTCCTCGCCCATGGCGGAAAGGCTGGTCGACAAAACGAGCCCGACCGTCACCAGAACCATCTGTGTCATTTTGAACAAGTTTGTGCGTTTCATTTTGAGTCTCCCTTTGGGTTCCGGCCCGGCCAGCTCGCCGGGGGTTACGGAACGAACCTTAATTGTGATTAGTGGCATCATTAAAGCAAAATATATGTGCGGATCAAGCACCACATCCGCCTGCAAGACTCTGGTTTTCCTCTCGTCGCGTTCGTTTATGACGATCTTTTTCTCTAAACGAGAAGCCTCCGTGCCTACTTCTCCCCTCCCTCGCCCTCGCCAGCCCCTGTAGGAGCTCATCTCCTGGTTCTTTACCCGGGATGCGAGGTTGGCTATAGCGGCATCAGCGAGGATAGATTTCATCCTGGAGTTTATACCACAATTCCATTGTCCGGTCAGCCTCAGGCCAGGTTCCCTCTCCCTTTGCATAAAGGATTGCTCGGTTTCTCTCCGGCCCACAAATCTCGACACCACGTCGTAAGTAATCTTCGATCGGTTCGCCAGGGATACGTTCCCAGCCTCCGTAATAGATTTTGCCTCTTTCGTGGATTTGCGAGACTGTCTTGGGCATATCCCACAGCTTCGGTTCCCCAAAATTAATCACTGAAAGATCGTCTATCTCGCGCAAAACCATAAGATGCTCGGGATACCACCCGCAGGAATGGTGATAACCTCCGGAAAAAGTCTGACACAGTTTTGCAGTGGAAGGTTGCACAAATTCTCTAAACATTTCAGGAGACAGCATAACCAAACTGTCATTGCCGATTTTCACACCTCCACACGACATATGAAGTGGACCGATCCAGGCCATATCCATAGGTTCACCGGCAACCTCTTTGTACAACTCGAGTAATCTGATAATGACCTAGGCAATTTTGTCAAATATGCGGCGGATCTTTCCCGGCTCGTAATAAAGCTTCAGCCACAGCTCTTTGCCAAGGATTAGTGCATTTTTCAAAAAAAGTGTCGTACTGTCACCCTGAGCGAAGCCCGGAGGGCGGAGTCGAAGGGTCTCGTTGCCATAGAGATTCTTCGACTACGCGGATCGCTATCGCTCACCACTTCGCTCAGAATGACAATGAGCCCACGACACTCTTTTTGAAAAACGCTCTAGGTCGGCATTGTTGAGTGGTCCTACGGCTATCGGACAGGAAATCTTCACCCCCTCAGGCAAGTTCTCGCGAAAGAAGTGAAGATGTTCCAGTGTTTGTTGGACCGCACAGCAGCTTTCCACATTGTCTAAATCCACATCTAATGCTTCATCCAAGTCTATGGGCTCTGAATGCCATATCGCGCCATCATCTGTTACTTTATAGTCCATGCCGAAACAGGCGGGGATCATGCTGGCCATGCGAGGTCGCAGACTAAGTTGGCCATCACTATATGATCGGACCCAACTGAGCAATTCCCACAATCCCTCGTAGAGCATTACTTCCGGTGAAGCAATTTGTTCAGCCAAACCCCAATGTGGGTAATCTTCAATTTCAGGCACTGGAGTTCCGCCAGCCACAAAGTGATCGCCCATTATGAATGTGCGATTCTCTTTGCAATTTCCTACGAAAGGCTGATAGTGGCCCAAAATCAGCGGCGCGTAGTCTGGCGATTGCCCTTGGCAAATGAGGTCTTGCCGCCGGCGACCAATTTCAAGCCGCTGCGAATCGATTGCTTTTTCAATCAGCTCTTTTATTGCGTTAAAATCATCCTTGTTCATTTTATACTCCGCATAACCAATTAAGACATCGGCTCCACACGTTTTTTCGGCCTTTTTCACTGAGCCCCAAAGCCGCCAGCAGCCCCGTCCGCTCTACTTCCCGTAGAACCAATCGACGCGAATGCGGGCCATGCGAATCCCGTTGCGTGCATGGAAGTTGACGAGACTCACCTTCCCGTCCTCCAACCAGGTAACGCCGGGGTATCCGAAGTCGTCATAGTCGCCTTTGGGGCTCTCGACAATGTTCCGATGGTGTTTCCACGTCTTTCCGTCATTCTGCGATATTGCGGTGGTCAGGGGCGCACGAATTGCTCCCAAAGGCCGTTTCAACTGCGCAACGTTCACCACGAGCTGTTCCTCCCCCGCGGCCAGCCCGGGGGAGTGGAGATTGTGGCAATAAATGGCCAGCAGGTCGGCGGTATTCGGAATCCGCACCATTGCAAAACCGTGTCCGGGTGCGGGCAAGTCTTTGAGGAGCTTTGGCTTCGACCATGTCTCCCCCTTGTCCCCGGAATAACTGCTGGAAAGGTACCCCTCTAAGGAGCGAAACACCATTATCAATCGCCCGTCCTCTAGTTCGGCAACGCTCGGTTCTTCCGTCGCGCAATCCGGGCCGAGGTCGATGATATCGCTCGGGCACCAACTGTACCCGTTGTTGTCGGAGTAGAAGCACAGGGAGACGTACCGCTCGCCCCGCACCGGCCAGTTTGATTCCAACGGGACAATGATCCGCCCGCCGGAGAGCTTGACGACCTTGTCGGGCATGCTGTGGACGATGCCCGGAAACAGGCCCACGCACGTATGCATGGTCCACGTCTTGCCCTCATCTTTGGATCGACAGACATAGGTGTGCATATCGCCCATCTTGCTGGGATCCTCTTCCGAGTCCATCTGGACATCGTAGAAAAACAGGATTTCGCCGTTATCCAGACGTAAAAGACTGGGACTTACCGTCTCTGCCAGTCCGAGGTTTGGGACCATCGTAAACGGCTTGCCCCACGTTCGCCCACCGTCGGTGGACTTTCGACCCGCGATACCCCCATCAAACTCACCCGACGGTGTCCTGAGCGTGTCTCCCACGTCGGCGTAGGCGAACAGCAGCGAGCCGTCTTTCAACGGGAGCACACTACCGGTGATCCCTCGATGAGTATGAGCCGGATTAAGCGGCACCGGGACAGTCACGTGGAACTCCTCACTGTTCTTTTCCGGCTGCGGACGGGGTGTCAGAGCTTGAGACATTCGTCTTACCTTTCTATAAAACAGACATTTCCCATATGGCGTACGCCCAAGACAGTCCTGGGGCGTCGAACGTCAGTATCTCTTCATCTCGGGGTTTCTTCAACGACTTTCGTGGTGGCCAGAGATTTTGTCCATACCGAAAACCTTACCCTGTGTTTCGATTAGCTGGAAATTGGCTAGAAGCAGATTGGCTTTCTAGTACCTTGACCGAAGATAGCTTACGGGCAATAATTTTCTGAAAGCCGTGGTGTGATATACGGCGATTGAGCCGTCTAATAGTGGTTCGACGCATAGCTGCACTGTAGAAAGGATACGGATCATATGGCTTTAGATAGCAACTCTTCGCCAAAACCAATGTCACCGCGTGAGTTGATGTGTGTCGTGATGTACCGTGAAGTAACGCCACGGATTCCTTGCATGCCCCAAATTTGTTATGACACTGCCGTACGCATGTACGCGGCGGGAAATGGCGTTGATTGGATCGACGGTATGGCACGTTGTCTTGAGGAACCGTCACTGATTTACGACTATGTTATCCGACTCGTTGAAGATATTGATTGCGATGGCCTGCGGTTGTTTGTGATAAGCAACCCGATAAAGGTGCGCAGGCAAAACGACAGCCTTGAAGCAGTCGATCCGGTTACAGGCCATCGCAAGGGAATGGTTGACATCGAGGGTGGCGGATACCTGGTGCCGGACAATCCCCCCCCGCCGATCGATTCGCTGGAAGAAGCCTGGCAACGATGCAAACAGGCCGAATCCGATTACTCCGATGAGAAAATGGAACTTCTTAAGCAGGCTCGTGCGCGAGTGCCACAACGGTTCGTTGCCTCCAGCCCGTTGGGAATGACCATGAACACCTACACCACATTGCGTGGACGTGGGCAGGCCATGATGGACCTGTTCGACCGTCCGGATTTTGTCGCTGCGGTGATAGACATTCAGGTCGAGACCGCGATCCGGCAAGCGGAAAAACTGCTCACGACGGGCATTGACGGATTGTACATCGGGGATCCAGCTTCGAGCGCCAGTCTGATCAGCCCTCAACACTTCGAGAAGTTTTGTCTTCCGGCTTATCAGAAGTTCTGCTGCCATTTCGCGAACCAGGATGTGCTAATTTACATTCATGTCTGTGGGAATTCAAATCCAATCCTGGAGATGTTGGCGGATACCGGGGCACACACAGTTGAACCGCTTGACCCCTTGGGCGGTGTTTCCGTTGCCGACGCCAAGCGCCGCATTGGCGACCGAGTGTCTTTGATGGGTGGCCTGAACACTCTTACCCTCGCAAATGGTACGCTTGAGGAAGTCAGAGCGGAAGCCATTCAGAAATGCCGCGAAGGGGGACCCCACGGTTACGTGCTGGCTGCCGGCGACATGGTCCCCCCGACTACGTCACTTAATAACCTTCGGGCCATGGTACAGGTGGCAAAGGACAGCCTTTGGAAGTAATGTTGGATGGGCAACAACTGAGAACTGCATCGAACAAGACGCTCAACCTGACTCGCAAGAGCTGTGATGGGACCGGGGGATCAAAAAGCTAGGGACTCCCACCGGATAGAGCGCAGTTGTAAACACACGCTTTTTTTCAAGGGTTTTGGGGTAGGGGGGGTAGGGAAGAAAATGCCTATAAACATTGAGTATGTATCTCCAAAAGTCTTACGAATAGCCCCCTATAACCCCCGAAAAATTGACGAAGAATCTTTGAGGCGATTGGCCAAATTGCTCGATTCGCACGGATTTGTGGAGCCTGTAATAGCCCGAAAAGAGGATAAACTACTTATTGGGGGGCATCAGAGGCTAAAGGCTAATGAATTAAGAGATAAGCCAGACGATAAGGTTCCCTGCGTGTTTCTGGAAGGCTTATCTGATACCCAAGCCAAGGCGTTAAATATCGCCATGAACAATCCCCACGCTCAGGGTGAGTGGGACTTGTCGATGCTGACTGATTTATTGGTCGAGATTGACACGGGCGAGATAGATGTATCTGATATGATGGCGTTTTCTGAAGCTGATGTTGCTGAGTTGGTACACGCGAAGGACGAGTATAATGCTACCGAGGACGAGACGCAAGAGCCACAAGATGAAGCAGTAAGCAAGACTGGGGCCTTTGTGGCTGCTGGGGGAGCATCGGCTGTTGTGTGGGGATTCTACGAGCACCGTTGCTGTTGATGTTGTAACGCAGGACAAGTGTGATGTTTGTATGACTGACCCACCGTAACCCAGTCTTCAGGCCCTGTGACTAAGAATTACTGCACGAAGACTCCCCGCTTAATCCGCGAGGGAAAACAGAAGGGATCGCACGCTATCCTCGATCCTGATAACCTCTGTAGTATTCCGTTGCAGCAGGGCTCTCTGGTAGCGACGGAACTGAGACTGATACGCAACCGCAAGCCTACGCGGTACCTGAACTTCCTTCAGGAGAGCCTGCGTAAGGTAGGAGGCGCCGATCCCACGCGTGAGACTTCGCGCGATCTGCTCATGTCTCAAAACAACACGGCCTGCGAACAGTATTGCTGCCCCATCTTGCCCAGGCTTTGGCCGGAGGCAGAACACACAGTCAGTGCAACCAACGTTGCCACTTCCGATGTACATACCCAAGGACAACCCCGACCTTAGCCCGACACGTTTTATCAGCAAATCCCCGCGCTGCACGCGCCTAGGATCCTGGTGCCCAACTCGTCGGTGTCGTCTGGAGTGAGCCCAAAACGGGCCTTGCGCATCCGTCGTATGAACTGCATAGCCTTTACCAGCAGGCGAATTGGCAGCCCCCCTGAAAACATCACATAGACTTCCCAATTGGGTCCAGCCAAGGTCGGGATGTACGTCCTGAGCACGTCGGACCAGCGACTGCGATTCATGGTAGCCGAAGTCAAGCCGTGTCCCATCTTTCGCCAACTCAGATGGCAGCTCAAGTCTACTCGGAACTCGCAGATCATGGTTCAAGAGACGTACCCTTTGCCCCCGTATGCCGTGCGCATAGACCACGATGTACACTCTGCCATCGACATGTGCAAATGTCGATGGCGGTAACTCGTGGACATACTTACAATGACCATGAACGAATAAGAACTGACGCAGCCAGCGGCCGGAAACAGCGGACACGATGGAACTCGGCAATATCGCAAGCAACGTCCCACCGTCCTTCAAGAGGCGGATCGAAGCTAACGTGAAGGCGGCCTCAAGGGGAATCTTCGCCGGGCAAGGAGTGAGGCCAGCTCTTTTGCCAGGGAGCCACGCCTCCTTACGTGCAGCAAACGGCGGGTTCATAACGATGCAATCAAACCGCTCAGAAGGGCTGGCGATTGCCCACTCCAAGAAGTTCCTGTTGATGGTCTCAACAGTGGCCCGTTCGCTCTCCCCACCAATGCCCGCTGTCTCTTGCAGCACCCCCTGATCTGTGTCAACGCAGACGATGCGACGAAGCGAGTACTTGAGCTGGCGAACGGCTGGGCGCAGGAGTCCAACCGCTGCTTGCCATTGTCAGCACACCACTGGGCGTAGAGGTTGTTCAGGCAGACAGCCACATCGTCAGCGTGGCGGTCGCGGGCACAGAAGATGATGGTCTTCTGCTCGGGGCCACCGGTGTCGAGGAGATATTGGAACAGGTCTTGGCACATGACCAGCACACGGTCGGGCAAAAGGATGCGATCTTCGTACTGGGTACGTTGGTAGAGGTCTTCGATCTGCTGGGGGGTGACGGGCTGGCCGGTGATGGCGTCTACGGGGTTGCGAGCGATGATCTCCTCTTTCGTGATGCCGGTGTCGTCGAGGTTGACACGGCCCTTCTGGATTTCGCAAGCGGCGAGGTAGCCGTCCTCGATGGCCTGGGCGATGTCGTACTCATAGGCCGGTTCGCCGAAGTAGGCGATGTTGTTGGCCGTGATCTCGGCGTCCTGCTTGGCTTCGGTCGTCTCCTCCTTGCACTTGAGTTCGCGCGGCGTGGCGGTGAGGCCGATCTGTATAGCGTTGCTGTTTCGCGTGAGCACCTGCGACCACTTTCCCCAGGCCGAGCGGTGGCATTCGTCGATGACGATGTGCGTGAAGTAGTCCTCGGGGTAGAAGGTGGTCAGGAAGTTGGCATCCCCGTCGTCGTTCTCTACGCCCAATGTCTGGTAGGTAGCAATGTGAATGCGGGCGTTCTTGGCGTTGTTGGTGCCGTCCGGTTTGCGGAAGACCTCGGCCGCATCGGAGCCGAAGACGTTCTGAAAGGCTTTGACTGCCTGAGCGCGAAGTTCGTTGCGGTCGCAGACAAACAAAGCGCGGGTGAGTTGCCCGGCGTCGGAGATTCGCTTGAGAAGGTTGACGGCAATAAAGGTCTTGCCGCAGCCCGTAGCCATGGCAAGTAACGCTCGTTTCGGCTCGCCGGAAATATCGCAACGTGCGATCTTCTCCATCGTGGCGCGAATAGCGGCATCCTGGTAATATCGCCGGGTGCCTTCCCCGCCGGCATACTGCTGCAGCAGCGGTCGAGCAACAGGTGATTCGAGGGCGAAGCCCATACCCTGCTCGTAACGAGTGCGAAGCTCCGCCGGGGACGGAAACTCTGCCATGGGCTTAGGCGCTGTGGTCAATCCGGTGAAACGGTCGAACTCGACGAACTGATGGCCATTGGATGAAAAGACAAAGCCTATGTTAAGGCGTTTACACCTGGCATAACCCTTGGCCTGGTCGAGGCCGTGACCCGGCGAGAGGCTCTCCTTCTTAGCCTCGATGAGGGCCAAGGCAACAGGCTGCGTGTCCACGTTCACCTTCACTCGAAGGACGTAGTCGATCTTCCCACGGGATCGCCGTCGGGGCTTGCCGTTGATGATCTCAACCGAGCCAGCAGTCTCCTCACGCCGAATTAGGTCCTCGGTCCAGCCTTGTTTATGAATGGCTGGGTTGATGAGTTTTGCTCTTGTATCGGCTTCGTTATAGGGCATTCGGGGTCCTCATCGGTTCACGGGCTGTTGTTTCAGACATTCCTATAAGGCTCTTCTGTGAAAACGCCAGTGACAGCCGATTTTCTGACCGGGAATCTTGCTTTCCTGCGCTAGCTTATAGGTCGTTGACTAGGGTATCTTCAGATACTCAACCACATCGTTCAATGTCAGCACATCGCGAGACTGGCCGCTCATCGAAACTTCTTTCGCAGATGGACCCTTAGCCACCCCATCTCGACAGACTGGTATTTAACAGTTGTTCTGCTTAAATGTCAATCGTTCCGCTCTGCACGCCAGAAGGCTCAGGAAGCTCGGTAGAGGGCATCTACGTGGTCCCGTACGGATTTTCTCCCTGAATAATAGGGCCTATGGGAGCATCGCGGGATGCTTAGAAGTAATTGCAGATCGAAAAGACCCTTTGTAAAATCAACAGTGACAGTGACAAAGGGCGAAAGTCAGGAACCCTTTTCCGCATTGGGGGGACATGGCTAAGTAAATTAGAATGTCTGAGATTCACGATTACAGTGGCTACAAGTTATCTGATCTGGTAGCAGCCGTGAAACTTCCATGGGAACAATTTGCAAAATGGGCAGAACGGCGGCTTCCTGCGCCCCATAAGAAGACCAAACCGCGTCTGAGCCGATATGCACATGGGTATCACACCGGAAACACATTGGACCTCCTGGTAGATAATTTCTCCGATTGGCGTCAAGTCGCGATTACTGCGCTAGCGGAAGAACTGGTCTCATTGAATTTGGATTATAATCGAATATTCAACTCTCACTTTTGTCAAGAGGATAATGCAGAGAAAGTCCCATGGATTCATGATTCGGTGGGTTCCTCCTCTTTCTGGAGACAGGATAAAAGAAACAAGCAGCTTGTAAAAGAGAGAACGACATACTATATCCAAAAAATTTACTCCAAGATTCCTCAGATTAACTCAACGCTTTTAGAAGTCGTAAAGAAGGCAAAAGTGGGGGATTAGTGCGTTCCGCCTTAACTAACAGACCTGTCACTCATTGGAAGATTGGGAATCTGGATCGGGCAAGGCTTGGACTTCAAAGCAAGAAGCATCTTGAAAAGGGCTTTTGGGTGGGGATAAAAGAAGGTATCGATGAGATGCTAGAGTCCCTAATACCAATTCAGTGTAGCATAGAGAAAAGAGAGGTGCTTAGGGATGAAAAAATCGAATTTCTCAATAGGTTATTGTCATGCGGCTCTGTCAGATGCGACATGCTCCGAGACGAAAATGGAGCGGTCACAGTAAAGATCCGAATGATTGCAAATCCCTTGGATTTTGACAGTATTCAAAACCACCTCGGTAGATACGTAATGGCGCTTTTATCCCCGGTTGCCTACGAACTCAGTACAACGTGGGAACATTCGCAGGCATGGCCACGTT
>SDBV01011688.1_pt1 | contig 11337 bp, 8 predicted proteins | sample 2277081 | NCBI WGS metagenome assembly SDBV01 (sample SAMN10402039, study PRJNA504765) | marine sediment metagenome | isolation source: marine sediment core GS10_PC15, 223 cmbsf | place: Arctic Ocean: Southern Knipovich Ridge | collected 2010
GATATGAGTGATAACACTAGGCATAAGGCTCTCAAATGGGAAGGCCTGGGTAGACTAATCCAGAGGCTAGCTAAGAGAGCCGGAATTGAGAAGAAGGTGACTGCATACACCTTTCGGCATACCAGAATAACAGAGCTTGCTGACCTTAACATTAATGAAGCCAAATTGTGTGAAATTGCAGGATGGAGGCAGGGTAGTCCAATGCCTAGCATGTATGTACATCTTTCAGGGAAGCAGGTTGATGATGCATTACGGACGGCGTATAATCTAATGAAACATGACACCATACAGAAGAAGCCACCTATGAAATGCCCCAGATGCAGTACAATATCGGAGGCATCAGCTTCTACTTGTCGAAAGTGTGGAATGTCCTTAACACTTGAAGAAGCTATGAAGAAGGAAGATAGAGTTGATAGACTAGAAGGGATGTTCGTTGGTATGTTGGATCACTTAACACATGACAAAGGGCTAGCGGTAGAGCTCCATCGTGAAGAAGGAGGAGACCTATTAGGTTATAGAATTACGACAAAAAAAGCGGATAAAAAAGAGACGAGACGAGCTGTTACAAGAATACTACAAAGAAGAGAGAAAGAGAAGACACGGAATCGAGCACCTAGTTCAAAGAATAACGTCTAGACATTTTCCTTTTACTGTAAGACGACAGTAGAGATATGAATTCTTACATCGACCATCGATTGGCAGTAGGTCTGATGCATCGGATTTCATTAATGAATAGAGAAGCCAGTACGCCAAGGGACAGAGAAGTCAGTACAACCGCAATTTCTATTCTTTTGCCGGTAACCGTCTCTGCGTTCATTGCTAATTTCTATCTTAATTCAACCAATGATTGGTTCAAGATGATACTCTATTTTATCGCCTCTTCGGTTATTATTGGTGCGATATACTATAGGGAAGAAGCTATAGATCGTGATTTCGAGGATATCGAGAAGTGGGAGAACCCACCCACAAAATCACAACATGGTTATGTACGCTCACTAATAATACGAATGATACAATTTGCGTTTCTTGGCACATGGATGATGATTATCTCATCCACGAGCGTGGTAGCTACAATTATTTCGTTAGTCCTCTTCGTTCTTCTCATAATGATAGCTGTTATTCTAACAAATGATGAAAGTTCTAGATGGACCCGTTATGCTAACTCAAAACAAAAAAAAGCAGACATATGAACCTTGGTAGTCTTTCAATTGTCCTACTAGCATTTTGTACTAACGGGATCCACTTAGCCCGCGTTTAGCAGTTGGTCATAGTTTGACAGCATCCACTAACACATCTAGGTGAAAAGGTACCATCGGCGCGTAGTGTCGGCTAAGTATCACCTCTTGGTAAGTTTCAGAATATTGGTTCATGCCTGACATATTTTACATCGATACCCCATACCGGCCCAACATCGATGTATTGGGTTATTTAGTATCTGTAGGCGTGAGCCCGCACAAATCATGTTAGGATTAGGCGTGAATAACGATTCAGAGATATTGCATGAATTTAGTGAAGGATTAGCCATACGAATCAAGGCTAAATTAGATATTTGTACGTCGAATCTTATGTACGAATTCCAAATGGTCCCATAGGTCCGAGATAACAATAAATTTTCTATTACAAAGATGACATGGGTATTTCATAATCGTATCTCCTTAACACCGTATCTTGGAAACTATCAATATCCATACCCGTTCGGCCTAATTGCCATTCGGAAACCTTGACGCTCCAACCCTCAGAATCTATTAAACCTTCGAAAGCATCATCGATAGGAGGACCGCGATCCGTCGCGAACCATTCCAACAAAACCAGTGGGGCCTGACAGTAGGGACAGGTCTTTTCTTCCTCTTCTTCTGGACTAATTTTTAATTTGGCATATCCCAACTCTCCGAACCAGGTTATCGTATGCTGTTTTTCCTTGATGCCGGCATGGGAGAGAAGATAGATAGAAACTCGTACGACATCTTTTCTCACACCAATATTCTTGACTATCCATCCACCATTTTCATAAACTTCTTTCGTTCCATGAATCCATCCGTAACCTAAAATATGGAAATGTGGTGAGAAATGCCACTCTCCAGTACCACAACGATATGGGTGAAACACGGACATTCCACCATATAATCCTACAATTTTTGATAGTCTGTACATCTCCTGACGTAATCCTTTCACACCCGAAAGATTGAGATATTCATGTTCTGGGGGCGAAAATACAACATGGATTGGCGACCTATACTTCGAAGGCTTGAAACTTCTCATTCGATGGGCTACCTTGTGAGATCTCTTAACACTCCATGGCATCCAACATATAGGACAAGAAGCCTTCATGCAACTTTTTCGATAGGCCTTAACAAACGCTTTACCGTCTGGATGCCTCGGGGTATTTAGACAGCCCTTATGTCGGACTTCCCCGCAATCATCACGCGGTGAACCAGCTCCAGGCAGGGCCCAGCCATGAGTAAAATCACTTTTCGTTATAGCAGGATACCGTAAGTATTGGAGGCTCCCTCGCTCGCTAAGCTCGCTCGGTCGTCGAGGATTTGCTGTGATCGATTTGTCGGTTGGCTGATTCTTCTCTTCCCGATGGTCGAGAACGACAAGCTTATGTATAGAATTGTTCCTAATATCCATTGGATTAACGTCCATCTTACCTACAGGTTTGGTTGATGCTGGTCTGTAGGTGAGATTCTAATCTTCTAGTTCGTCCTCCTCATGGTAGAGATTAAACAATCCGTTCTCCCATTCTTCCTTCGGATTTATTCTCTCGTTAAGGTACTGAATCACTCGGATTCATCCTCCTTTGAATCCGAATCTGAATCAGAACCTTTTCTTTGAAAGACTCCTTTGATTTTACTAAACAAGGATTCACCACATGCCGGACATTTACCACCCTCGATATTCATCAAATCTTTTGCCTTACCTAACTGTTCACCACAACCAGGGGTCTCACAACTCAATTCGCTCTCTGATGTAGAATCTTCTATGAAATCTGGATTAGGCAGAACGCAATTATCGCCACCGTTGCATTTTGGTAACCACGGCTTGAATGAATGAACATGATTCTCTTCCCTTGAACGCTGAAGATTGTTACCTTCGGCAATCTCTCCTAATAACACCGCCCTACCTTCTGCGATCCCTTGCTCTCGTTCTATTTCCATCGCACTATCAAACATCTGTTGTTGGCCTTCAGTTAGCGAATCATAATCAGGTTCATCTGAATCTGGGTTTGAATCATCATTTTGTTCGACTCGACCATTTACCGGTGAATTAGGAATTTGTGAACCTAAACCATTAATCAAAAGATTCTCGACTACAGATGTTTTTGAGAGACCTGAATTGTCCATCCTCGTTTCTATTTGGCTAATTATGGAATGGTCTAACCTAACGGTCAAGCTCTCCCGTCTCTCTTCTCCTCGTAATTGGGCTCCTCTAGGCATACAACATCAATTAATTCCTTTGATTGACCTTATCTATGTAATAACAACCTTTAAGGTTTTACAACGAATAACACCAATAACAGGCTCGACTTACCTAAATCTTACATATATAATCGCAAAACCTAAGAGAACTCTAAATCATGGTAATACAACAGGTTATAGTCGTGGGACAACAACCGGATAAACCAACCGGAGGTAATTAAGAGTTTTCTATTGGGCATTCTACTCTGAGACATGATGCCCAGCTGGGGCTCCATACTCATATATTTTTTTCCAAGAGAAACCCGGCGTAGGTTCAAAGTTATGTCGCTCTGCCAAGTATTCCAAATTTCTCAAAGTGGTAATGCTTTTTAGCTAAATCTAGCCATTATCTACGTAGAACATGAATAGACCTCTAATCATAGTAAGCACAACATTCGTCGTACTACTAGCCTCCGGATTCATGGCTATAGGAGGTTCTATAATCGACAGTCTTACTATTTCCATCTTGTCTTACATTATGGTCTCCATTCTATATGTCATAGGTTTAGCGTACATTAAGACAAGAGGGCCAGGTTATGTTGCCACTGATGATGGCAAAGATAGAGAGCTCGACTAGAGAGAACGCTGGAACCTATTCACGCCATCGATATATGCATCGACAGCTTTCTTGACGGACGGTAACCTATGATACAAGATTCCTAACCAACTACTTACCTATTACTATTTGTCACCAGGTGTTGTTGATTGGGCGAGGGCAACCATTCCAAAGAGATTACTTGAACTTAACATGTAGACTGACCGCCGCTTGGCCCAACTACAGTTGTTCAATTGCACTAAAGGGCTTCCAGCGATGAACTAGTGTCACTGTTGTCAGACCGTTTTAGACTGGTCTAGACCAGTATATACCGTTCTAGACCGTTCTTTGCGTTCTTATTCTTAAAAGGTGAAGATGCATGTTCTGACCCCCATGTGTATCTGGGGTCAATAGCAAGAATTCCAACCATTCTTCAATTGGAGTAAGAAAGCTCTAGATCAGTCTACAAGATGTCGTCCTATGAGAACATTTGATCGGATCGTGCGTGACCAATCAAGAGAGCTCGCGGTAATACTCGACCCTGAAAAGATCTCCATTAGCTAATATTTCTCCAGATATATGTTGAGTCCTGACGGGCCTTGGTCTCAGGTCAATGATCTCATGCTCTCGCCTCTGGGCTGTCTTACGGAGAGGTGGATCCAGCCGTACCCGATACCCGCAGTCAGGACACGACATCTGGCGATGGTTGTCAGGTACGAGACGCTGACCTCCACATGCTATACAGGTCCAGCGTGCGGGCTCTCTGCAGGTCATGCATCTAATTGAGTTCTTCGAAGTGAGATAGCGACGGTTTTTACACGTCCAGCAGATGCTATCTCTGGTTCCAGGAGGGATTTCGGCACCCCTCTTCTCCATCACAAGTACCCTTTGCATGGCTTCCACGCTCTCTTTGAGCCATGTGACGAATGAATCATGAGAACTATCGAAATCGTTGCCGCTGTCAATCTCCCTCATAATTATTTTGATATAGGGACCTCTCGCAAGGTCCATTGCCTGACGAAATGTTTCCTCTAATTTGCCATTACTCATGAACTCGAATCGGTCCCAAAGTTCAGGATATTTCTCAGACAGAACTATTCTCGCGAATTCCAATGTCTTTTCAGGATCTGATCTCGCCTCATAGGAGAGGTCTATAAGGGCCTGTTTGTGTCTCTCAACCTTGTCCTCAAAGCTCTCTTTGGGGGAAAGATGAATGGGTTCAATCTCACCTGTAGTGCTAGCTCCAAAGAGTCTCTTGGAATCTTGGGCCGTCTCCCTGTATCCAACCCGATGCAGGAACTCCTTCATTCCTCCTACGAATAGCTTGCTGTGAAATCGTGATTTGTAGAATTTCAGTTTGTACTTAGACTTGAACTTCTTGGACGTGAATTCCTTTTCGAGAGCCCAATATGTCGGTTTTTCTCCTTTTTTGACTTTATCCTTACCCCATTCGATTGACATATCCCTTAGTTTGATATCGTCTGCACTCAATGCCTTCGACGGCATATTCCAAGGTAGGCCTCGTTCGTAAAAAACATGACTATTCAAGAAATTGTTGGTGTTTTCACCAATTCTAGAAGAAACGTAAAGACTGACAGTTCCCGGTCACAGAGAGCAGAAATGGAAGGAGTCCTCAGAAATGATAAATTTGAGGTTGAAGAAGTTGTGACAGTGACTTTCTTGGTTGTTCCCGAATTTCCATTTGGTTCAATAGCTGCAGTCGCAGCTATCTTTGCTGCCGTACTCGTTTCTGGAAAGGTAAGGTTCTAACTGTTCCATATCTGATTCCAAGATTCAATATTTAGTAGGGAGTCAATTGTCTAGGTTTGAAGCCACCGATTTTTGAATAAAGTAAATCAACAACAACAAACTTCCGGCAGGGAACTCTGAAACTACCAAAAACCAAACTTTGAAAGTTGCGACCATAATTTCCGATTCCTGTTAATGGGGTAGCTCACAATTCAATCAATCCCCCTCCAGAACCAGAAGTGGAGCTAGGCGGAAAGGAGGGAGATACTACTAGCGGCAAAGCAGCATCACCTACTCCCGCACCTCAACAATCTAAGAAACCCGCTGGAAAGAATCGACCCAAGAGAGATGCGCATGAGGAGCATTAGTAACCTTAGAACGAGCCAACAGAGTAAAACCTGGAGATGAATTCTTGCCCAGCGATTTTACCCCCTTCGTTTTTCTCTTATCAATAGACTCGTATTCTTTCTCGTTCCCTGTCAGTTTCTTTAGAATAGAATTTATTTTTAATTTGTTCCAGATGACCGATCTAACTTTAGTATGGGAGAGGCTGATACCTCGGGGCTGCTACCTTGTTGATTGTACGTTTGGAATTTCGAGTTGGATCACACATTGTGGAATCGAACTATCTAAGGTCTAGGTGGTAAGTGAAGTGAATTCGCCCGAAATTAAGAATTGATTTTTCGAGAAACGGTCTAGAGCCTTCCGGAAGAGTCATGCAACTGAAACTCTTAGTCACAAAAAGTCTGCGTTACAACAACACTTCCCTACTCGGGATACGGCCAGATTTGATGTCGAGAGTGACATGCTACAACGGACTAGCAATTTCAGAAATTCAGCTCCGAACTCTACGGATTCTAACGTGTTACGTCTAATCCTCCTACTCATTTGACCCCAGTCATGAAAGCATCTCACCAGAGACACAAACTGACAAAGGGGCGATGAAAACTTCTGTGTGGTTGAAGGGGGAGACTGAATCGAGATGGGACCGGATACCATGCGCGTTGGCCTTCCAGAAATAGAAGCGCGCGCGCTAGTTCTCATTCGAGGAAAATGCCCGGTCGATACGGTTTAGAAAATTTAGACTTCGCCTTGGGATCATATGCAGTATTGTCGTCTTCGGAAAAAACCTCCACCACAGCTCGGAATTCATCATTATAGAACCCTGATGCATTCCTTAAGACCTCCAGCTCGTCTAGCCGGCCAAGTGATTGTCTTTTCGCCGCAAGGTCCTTTGGAAGCTTGCTCCGTTCTCCCACCATTTTCAAGATGTAATTCGAGACCTCTTTGGCTTTTGTTCTTCCGACTTCAGATATGACTGACTTGATGAGATCACCTGTTTTGACTTCTGTTTCAGGATCTAACTCTAGCATTTCTAGCATAGCCTTCCACTTCCAATCGGACGCGACATAAAGGAATATTCTCTTTGGCTTTACCTTGGTCACCTTGATGATACTTTGGATATCTTCGAGGACACTTACCACAAGCTCTTCCGACTCTTCAGCCCGCGTATCTATCTTTGCTGGATCAGACTCTGGCCACTGAGAAGTTGCCAGCGGATCTCCTTTGCCCAAAGTTTCCCAAATCTCTTCCGCGCTAAAAGGAGCAATAGGCGCTAGAAGTTTAGATCTCACCTCAAGTACTTCCCTTAACACTTTCATTCTTATCGGGTTCGGAGATTGGGATCTCCTCTGATACCACTGAATCTCTTGATCTGTGATATAGACCGTCTGATGGATTGCTTCTCGAACCCTGAGGGATTCCATAGCATTCGTCACAATCTGAATGGTCCTCTGTAATTTGCTTAATAGCCATCTCTCAAGAATAGATAGTTCGGTTAAACTATGATCCGCATCTTCCTTATTTTCTCCGATCTTCTTCGCCAACTGGTAAAGCTTCCCAAGCCGCTCCGTGAAAGTCCTAACAAGTTCCATGCTAAAATCGGCATCCTGCAAGATTTCAGCAGTCGCCATCATCGAAAGTCTTAAAGGATCGGCACCGTATTTGGCGACAGCATCTCTCAAAGGAATGATATTCCCATAGGACTTCGACATCTTCTTTCCTTCCATCAAGACGGATCCGTTAACGACTATTTGCCGTGGCCAGTTCGTCTCAGGAAATATCGCTGTATGATTGAATATGAAGAATGTAAGATGATTAGGGACAAGGTCCCTTCCCGAGTGTCTGCTATCAAGAGGATAGAAGTAAAGGAATTGGTTCCTCATTTCATGTACCAGGTCAATCTGCATAGCTGATCTCATGGAGATCTCTTTCGGATCTCCAATTCCCAAGAAAATGAAATCGAAGATTTCTGGAGACATTTGTTCTGGTGTTATTGCTTTCTGCTTGATGAGTCCAGAAATTGTGTAGTAGGCCATATAGATAACCGAGTCCGAAAGGCTCTCGATAATCCATTCATGATCCCAAGGTAATTTGGTCCCCATCCCAGTTTTCCTAGCACATGCCTTGCCTTTCAGCCACCCGACGGTATGATCGAATTCTGGTCTGATTTCCTTTGGCAAGAGGTTGACCTGGGAAAGCGCCTCTCTAGCCTTTTCCTTCCATCCTTCATCTCCATAGTTAATGAACCACTGATTCTGGAGTACTTTCACCACACACTCCGTCCCGCATCTGCATACCACGGGTCTGTTCATGAGCTCGTGTAGTGTGGACGCTTTTCCAGTTTCAAGAAGATCTGCCTTAACCCGGTCCCTCGCCTCTCTAACCCCAAGTCCAGAATACCCCCCAGTGTTACTCATCATTCGTCCATCGTTGAACTCGTATGAGTAGAGCTCTTGAGTAGCAGATTCCAATTTCTTATCCGTCTGCGAGGTTATTCCAAATCTTTCAATTATTTCCTTTGCAGGTATGTCATGATACTTCTTAGAAGATATGATGGTGATTGGCTTAAGCGAGTCTAAATCAAATCCAGGAACTGCTTCATCCCCTAGAGATACAAGATCATTTATTGCCTGGAAGTCATAAGGAGCATGTGAGGGAACTGACATTACAACCCCAGTTCCATTCCCAGGTTCAACAAAACTGGCTGGAAGTATCACGATCTTGATTCCTGTAAGTGGATTTTTTACTTCCTTACCGACAAGGGATGAACCTGTCTCCTCCTTTAGGATATCGATTTTTAGTCCAAGATGTTTGAATTTGCTTATAGACTGCCTGCTAACGATCCATTGCTCTCCATTAACCGTAGCCTTGACGTAGTTTTCGTTCGGGTTGATCCAAAGATTGGTTACACCAAAGATAGTCTCGGGTCTGAGGGTCGCAGTGGGTACTTGAAAGCCATCGAGTTCGAACTTAACCAAAGTATATTCGCCAATTTCTGGTTCGACATCCCCTAGAGTGTCATGCTGACCAACTGGATTGCCATCGCGAGGACACCACCCTACGGGGTGTGATCCCTGAGTGATGTACCCACGATTCTTCAACTTCTGGAATTGCCACTCTATGAATTTGCTGTACTGAGGATCAATGGTCGTAAACTCCCTTCTCCAATCTATCGAGAAACCCATTTCCTTCATGCCATTTCTTATTTCATGATGAAAGTATTGGGCAATCTTCAACGGTTCAACAAATTCCTTAATCTTCTCTTCAGGAACTTTGTAGACGTTTCTGAAAATTCCAATTAATTCTTCATCCTTCGATTCGATTCTGTCGCTCATCGCGAGAATGGGTGTACCAGTGTAGTGGAACGCCATTGGAAAAAGGACATTGTATCCCCGCATCCTCTTATATCGAGCGTGCACATCTGCCAATGTGTACGTTCTGCCATGTCCGATGTGTTGTGGAGAGTTTGGGTATGGGTACGCTACCGTGACATAGAATTTCTTCCTCTGATTATCTGGATCAGTCTTAAAAGTGCCTGCGTCGTCCCACCTCCTCCTCCATTTCTCCTCGATCACTCCCCATTCGATTTTCAACCCCCTTGTACCTCTCGTAGATATTTATTGAGCAGATCGAGCGTAGATCTCACGGTTGCTGATGTTCGGCCTCCACCTTGACCGAATCTTGCATTCCCGCCTCCGGAGCCTCCGAGGCTCTTTGCAATCACCTTAACTAAATCTCCGGCTAGAACTCCCCTCGACTGCGATTCTTTACCGCTGAATACTAGAAGCTTACCGCGACCATCAGTGTTCACTAGCCCGACATAGATTAGATTCTCGACCTTTTGAGTAGCACTCTCCCCTACCGTGATATGGAATTCTTCATCTACTTCCTCCCAATCGTTTACGACGATCTTAAACCCGTCAATATCTCGGGCGGAACCCACCATATCGTCGACGAGCATGTCTCCCATTCTCCTTGTAAACTGCTTGACCCTCCTCCTAGTATCTTCACTTTCTCGCTTGAGATTAGTTACAGACTCTAGGAGCTTCTCCTGTTGTGCACCAAGTATTTCGGCAATCTCTTTTAACAGGGTATCTTGTTTCTGAATGTAATCAATTGCGGTTTCCCCTGCGACATACTCGAGTCTTTCTACCCCATCTTGCACCCGTTCGTTCCTTACTATCTTGATTATTCCGAGCTCCCCCGTATGGGAAACATGAGTGCCTGCACATGCCTCAACATCCCATCCCTCTATATCCTGGATTCTGAGTGTTCTTCCAGGTATGATTCCACCCTGATAGATGTTGAAGCCATAGCGAGCTTCGGCTTCGTTTCTTTCCAGAATCAACTTACGCACTGGAAGGTCCATCCTTATCGCCTCGTTTGCCAAGATCTCTATCTCCTTAATCCTACTCCTTGAGAGGTGTTCGAAATGAGTAATATCCAATCGTGCCTTGTCCACATCTTTGAATGCAGAGGCTTGCCAAATCCACGAACCCAACGCTCTCCTCGCAGCTCCAAGCATTACATGAGTGGCCGTATGGTGCCGAGTGAGAATCTGCCTCCGCTTCCCCTCAACCTGACCACGTACAATCTTCCCCTCGGCGAGCTTGCCTACTCCAGATTCTAGTCTGTGAATAATGATTTCCCCATATTTCTCGACATCGACCACCTTCATTCCTTCGAGTGTGCCATGATCTGGCTCCTGTCCCCCTGCTCGGGCATAAAAAGCGGTTTGATCTAGAACAATATAATTGTCCTTTCCTGAAAAAACTCTAAGTACCTTAGCTTCAAATTCAAGAAGTTCTTGGTTCTCGTAGAAGAGCGTCCGAGTCTTTGTTAGGTCAGTGATATCGAACTTTGGTTTTTGGATGTCGACCTTCTGAGACAAATGCCTATCTGTCACCCTTTTGTAAAAGTCTGTGGGGATGTCAATTTTGAACCCACTTTCTTTCACGAGATCGGGAGTGATTCCCTCGGAATCATACAAGGTGATTAAATCATCCTCACGGATTTCCTTACGTGCCTTCAGCATTTCTCCGAGAATCTTTGAAGTCCTTGCCTGCGCGCTTTTGTACCTCCTTTCTTCAACTCGCAGGATAGTAGCTATATCATCCCGATGCTCCTCTAGATCTGGGTACATCTGTGCTAAGTAATCGATATGCCAGTCTGCTATTTGTTCCAGTTTGATATCCCAATTGTTCCGATTGAGGAGAGCTAAAGACCTTCTAAGGATGACTCTGAGGTTGTACC
>SDBV01011689.1_pt1 | contig 11335 bp, 9 predicted proteins | sample 2277081 | NCBI WGS metagenome assembly SDBV01 (sample SAMN10402039, study PRJNA504765) | marine sediment metagenome | isolation source: marine sediment core GS10_PC15, 223 cmbsf | place: Arctic Ocean: Southern Knipovich Ridge | collected 2010
CCTCTGACTCGATGCCATAGATCTTCCGCGGTTGGAGGTTCGTTACGACGATTACTTCCTTGTCTGCCAAGTCTTCTAATTGATAGTGCTGACCAAGACCTGCAACAGTCTGCCTGATTTCCCCGCCAATATCCACCTTCACCTTAATCAGCTTCTTGGCCCCCGGCACAGCGTCTACCTCCACTACCTTCCCCACCCTGATGTCTAACTTGATGAAATCGTCAAATGGTACTGTCGACAATATTTTTCCTGCTAAAGAAACCATTCATAAGACTTCTCATTTCCCAGCTTTGCCAAGAAGGCTCTTTCGCTTAACAATCTCACTTTTCTCAACTTTCCTAAAGAGGATGGTCGGAGCCTGGATCTCGTGGCCAACGGGGATTTCGAGGAGACCTGCGTTCTCCCAACTCAGCGACGGGGTCGAAAGATTGAACTGGCCGAGAAGATTGGTCATTGAAAGGGGCAAATATGGCATGAGTAGTATACAGAGAGTCCTTACGGCATTTGCAGAGATGTTCAGGGTTGTGAAACTTTCTTTTGTGTTAGCCCATGGAGACTTGTGCTGAAAATACTGGTTGCACGCACCTGAGAATTCCAAAATCGCTCCCATTCCTCTATCCATCTCATTTCTCTGAAGCAGCTCGCCGACCTGGATTGGAATATTTTTTATTTTCTCAATGAACGCCAAATCCTCCACTGTGAGTTCTCCTAGCTCAGGAACCTTTCCTTTGAATCGTGAGTTTATGAAGCTCAGAGTTCTATGTATGAAATTCCCGATACTCGCCACTAGCTCATTATTTATCTTAGCCGCAAAATCATCCCAATCGAAATTCACGTCTGATTGGTCGTACGACGTGATTCTCGAAAAATAGTAACGCAGGTAGTCTGCTGGAAATACTTCCAAGAATTCACGAAGACCAATGTACCAACCCTTGCTCTTAGAGAATTTCTCTCCCTTTAGCATTAGATGACCTCTCGCAGGAATGAATTCAGGGACCTTGTACTCCTCGGCAGCCATCCTCATGGCAGGCAAGAACAGGAAGTGATGGTAGACGATATCTTTGCCTATGAAGTGATATATCTGCGAGGAATTCCAAAAAGCTTTCCCGTCTATCCCCCTATTCTTCAAGTATAGGAGCGTCGAGGAGATGTAGCAAAGGTGATTGTCAAACCATCCGTACAAGACTTTGCCCTTTGCTTCTTCAAGCGGGATTGACACACCCCAATTAATATCCCTTGTAATGTCCCAATCCTTCAAGCCGTCATCGATCCATCGTCCCACGTAGTTTCTAATTTCGCTCTGCAAATTTTCGTTGTTGTTGAGCCAGTCTCGAAGTCGCTGCGAGAATGCTGATAGCTTGAAGAAGTAATGTAAACTGGACTTCATTATTGGTGGCCGGCCGCAAATCGCACACCTAGGTTCCAGAATCTCCGTGTGAGTAAAAGCTCTCCCGCAGTTTTCGCAACCGTCAGAGTACTGATTGATCGCCCCACAATAGGGGCATGTGCCGACCACATATCTGTCAGGGAGGAACTTCTTATCGTACTCGCAATACATCTGCGTTATCTCATTCTCGTATATGAACCCCTTATCGTGGAGAAGGGTAAAGAAATGCTGGACTAACTCGATATTCTCTTTTGAACTAGTCTTATGAAAGAGATCAAATACAATTCCAGTCTCGTTAAAGTCTCTTAGGTCCCTTTGATGCCAATATTCTACGTATTCCTCAGGCCGCTTGCCCTCTTTCTCGGCTCGTAGGAGGATAGGAGTTCCAAAGTCATCAGTCGCACATGTAAAGACCACGTCAAGCCCTTTTAGTCTGTTAAATCTCGCAAAGATATCTGCGGGAAGATATGTAGAGAGTACATGTCCCAGGTGAATTTCGCCATTTGCGTAAGGGAGAGCACTTGTAATTATTACCCCTCTCTGCTCAGATCTCTTCCCTTCCTCTTCAGACAACGCTAAGGCTTGTTGAAGCTGGTGTTTTATTTCTATCCCCCTAAGAAGGCATAATAATCGTGTCCTGTTAATTCGGCCTATTGAAAGCTGTATCTTTCAACGAACACGGGAAAAGCGAGGTGTTAAGGTATGGAGACTTTCCTGATCCAACGGTTAGGGATGATGAAGTTCTGGTGAAGGTCAGAGCATCATCCATAAACCATCTAGATTTATGGATCCGTGCCGGGCTTCGCAACGTAGCGGTTTCACTGCCCCATATTCTTGGGGCTGACATCTCAGGAGAGATAAGCAAAGTGGGGGGACTAGTCAAGAACATTTCGGAGGGAGATAATGTAATCGTTTCACCGGGGATAAGCTGCGGCAGGTGTGAATATTGCCTTACTGGAAGTGATAATTTCTGTTCCGAGTACAGCATCATAGGTGGATATGATCGGAATGGAGGATATGCTGAATATGTCTCTGTCCCAGGAGAGAATATTATTCCGAAGCCAAAGAACTTGTCCTTCGAGCAGGCCGCCGCGTTGCCGTTAACATTTCTTACTGCATGGCATATGCTTGTTGGGAGAGCCAAGATAAAGATGGGCGAAACTGTACTTGTTGTTGCTGCGGGGAGTGGAGTGGGAAGTGCCGCGGTGCAAATCGCGAAGCTATACGGAGCGATAGTCATTGCTACCACTGGAAGTAATGTAAAAGCTGCCAAGGCAAAGGAGGCTGGAGCCGATTTTTCACTGGATCATTCCGGGACGGACTATTCCGAGAAGACTCGTGAAATCACTAATCGTAAGGGTGTGGATATAGTAATTGACCATGTTGGTGCCGCGACTTGGGAGAGGAGCCTCAAATCTCTGACTCATGGAGGCAGGATTGTGACTTGCGGAGCGACATCCGGGGCCGATGCTTTTACAGATGTAAGGCAGCTCTATAGGAGGCAGCTTACGATCCTTGGGTCGTTTATGGGGTCGAAGGGGGAGCTCTTACGATTAATCCACTTTGTCAATGAGGGTAAATTAAGACCGATTGTAGATAGCGTTTTTCCTCTTGCTGAAGCGGCAAGGGCTCATGATCTAATGGAAAGCAGGCAGCAATATGGAAAGATAGTTCTTTCGGTCTAAGTTACTCGCAGATTTCTTGTAAGACATGGACAGCCTTACACAATGATCCGAGTATCGTAAGAATAGATATATCTCCTGACATGTGTCGTCGATTAAAGTGGAACCTAGGGAGGATAGTTTAGGGGAGTGGAGACGCACAAAATACACGGCAGAGGTTACACCCCTTCTTGAGGGAAAGACGGTCACCTTGTTCGGATGGGTGGCAGGTATCAGGCGACACGGAGGAATCATCTTCATCATCATGTATGATAAGGAAGGGTCAATCCAGCTAACCGTAAGGCAGGACCTGGCCTCCGAGGCCTTGGTTAAGGCGTTAGATGACGTTTCGGATCATTCCTCGATCGGAATACGAGGTGTGGTGAAGAAGATGGACAAAGCTCCAAACGGCGTTGAAATCCAACCAATCGAGATGAAGGTGCTGGCTGTCGCCAGGAAATCTCCTCCGTTCCAGCTACAAGGAACTAAGATACCCAGAATAGACAAGCTTCTCGACATCCGAGCTCTGGCTCTAAGGCGACCCGAAGCAAGAGCCATTCTCAAAGTGAGAAGGATGACGTTGATTAAGGTCAGGGAATTTTTCCAAAAAAGAGGATATGACGAAGTTAACACACCAAAAATTATCGCGACTTCAACGGAAGGAGGATCAGCACTTTTTCCACTCCTATATTATGATAAGGAAGCATTTCTTACGCAGAGTCCGCAACTCTTCAAGGAACAGCTTGTTCTCTCTCTTGAAAAGGTCTTCGAAATTGCAAACGCATATCGAGCAGAAAGGAGCAGAACACTTCATCACCTAAGTGAATTTCTTTCACTCGATGTAGAAGAAGCCTTTGTCGACTACAGGGACATAATTAGGACACTAGAGGATCTCATGAGAGAAATTAGGTCGCATATTCACCTTACTTGCGGGAAAGAACTCTCATTTTTGGGCCTTAAGGATAAAGGACCCATAGCGGAAATTCCTGAACTGGCCTACGATAAGGCGATTGAGATAGTTAAGAGCCGTGATTCTGAAATTGAATGGGGGGACGACTTCTCCAGCGAATCCCTAGGCATATTAGGAAAAGAGTTTCCGTCTTTTTACTTCATCACCGACTGGCCTGCAAAAGGGAAACCATTCTATATACAGTCAAAAGGTGAGCTCACAGAATCGTTTGATCTGATGTCAGGTCCTTTAGAAATAGCATCGGGAGGCACTAGAGTCAGTTCAAAGAATGAGCTCGAAACGAAATTAAGAGAAAAGGGTTTGAATCCCAATAGTTTTGAATATCATCTTAAAGTCTTTGATTATGGAATGCCACCACACGCCGGGTTCGGTCTTGGAGTGGAGAGACTTTTGATGATATTAGCTAATCAAAGTAACGTACGAGACGTAACCATTTTCCCAAGAGATCAATATAGGCTTACGCCGTAGAGGAATGGAAATTGGGCGGAAATGAAAAACTGAAGCCTGAGAAGGTTAGACGTTACGCAAACTTATCCAAGATTGAGCTATCTCCCGCTGAAGAAGAATCCTTGAGCAATGAGTTATCGATGGTCCTCGATTACTTTAGGTTACTAGGAGAGCTTGATACTTCTGGAGTTGACCCTACCCTCAGCTTAGCTGTCGAAGGGAATGACGATCTTAGAGAAGACAAGCCGGTGAAGTGCGACCCTGAAGACATTCTTGCGCTGGCCCCCTCTCGCAAAGGGAGGTTTGTTAAATCACCAGGAATACTCTGAGGGAGGCGGGACCCAAGATCTCGAGGCTCACTGATCGGCTTGAGGGATTGTTCGATGAGATCAGGAACAAGGTCGCTCTGAACGCCTATATCACTGTCTCGAAAGACCAAGCAAGGGTTCAGGCAGAGAAAGCTGATCCTAAAAGAGATGCTAGACTAACTTCAGTTGCCATCGCAGTCAAGGACAATATTTCAACTGCAGGAATAAGGACTACGTGTGGGTCCAAGCTCCTAGAGGACTACGTTCCTACGTATGACGCCGGAGTGGTCTCTCAGATAGTCGATGAGGGAGCCATAGTTGTAGGGAAGACGAATATGGATGAATTTGGAATGGGTTCGTCTACAGAGTTTAGTGCATTCGGTCCAACCCGCAATCCATACGACGAGAGTAGAGTCCCAGGTGGCTCATCTGGCGGAAGTGCTGCTGCCGTGGCTGCCGGGATCGCTGATGTGGCTCTAGGAAGCGATACAGGAGGATCTATCAGGTGCCCCGCGTCGTTCTGCGGACTTGTCGGCCTGAAGCCAACCTATGGTCTGGTCAGCCGTTTTGGCCTCGTAGCATACGGGAATAGCTTGGAGCAGATAGGGCCGATCACAAAAACGGTCAGAGAAACTGCATTATTGCTGGATTGTATCACACAAAAAGATCCAAGGGATGCAACCAGTGTGGGTAAGGGAAAAGCGCAATACATTGAGGAACTGGATGCTGATATTGATGGAATACGGATTGGGATTCCGAGTGACTTCTTTGGCCCGGGGACCGATGGACGCGTTACAAAAAGTGTTTGGAAAACGATCCATGCTCTCGAGGAGGAGGGTGCCCTTGTAGAAGAGACACAGGTCAAGTCGTTGAAGTACTCTCTCCCAGCATACTATATTATCGCTATGTCTGAGGCGAGCTCCAATCTGGCACGTTTCGACGGACTGCGATATGGTCTTCAAGACAAGAAGGGAGCGAGAGACTGGAGTAGTCTTTTCATTCGAGATCGAAGTAATGGATTCGGGTCCGAGGTAAAACGGCGGATCATTATGGGTACCTTTGCGCTCTCCGCCGGATATATTGATGAGTTCTATCTCAAGGCGCAAAGGGTTAGGACGATTATCCGAAGCGAATTTGAGAAGTTATTCAAGCGATTTGACGCTCTAATTGGGCCAACCATGCCAACCCTTCCTTTCAAAGTTGGTGAAAAGACAAGTGATCCTTTAGCAATGTATATGACTGATATCGATACCGTTCCTGCTAATATGGCTGGTTTACCGGCCATCTCTGTTCCGTGTGGATCCGCTGACTCTCTTCCCATCGGTCTCCAGATCATGGCACCACCCTTTAGGGAAGATATAATCTTCAAGATCGGATCAATGGTAGAAAAAATATCATCGTGGAGGAGTAGCTAGGTGAGATGCGTCAGGAACTAGATGGCGATCTTGGGATCAAGATTGGACTTGAGGTCCACTGCCAGATCACCTCTTTGAGAACTAAACTCTTCTGCTCCTGCCCTTCGAATTATCGAGACTATGAGCCAAATTCTGTTATTTGTGAGATCTGCATGGGCCTTCCTGGTTCTCTCCCTAGACTCAACGCGAAAGTGATAGAGTCTGCATTGAAGATCGCGTTGGCGCTGAACTGTGAGATCCCCCCTGTTACTAACTTCTTTCGGAAGAACTACTTCTATCCCGATACTCCAAAAAATTTCCAGATAACACAGTACGACAAAGCTGGAGGGGTTCCGATTGCACACAATGGATTCCTGGATTCTTGGCAAGGCAGAGTTAGGATAAGGAGAATCCAAATCGAGGAAGATCCTGGAAAGCTTAGTTACGACGGAAATATTGTTACTTCTCCGTATGCTCTTGTTGATTATAATCGGGCCGGCATCGCACTCACCGAGATAGTGACCGAGCCGGATCTGAAGAACCCCAGACATGCGAGAGAGTTCCTCTTTAAGTTGAGGTCGATTCTAGAACATATTGGAGTTTCTGATGGATCTTTAGAAGGGGCAATTAGGGCCGATGCAAACATATCTCTTGAGGGCGGTAAGAGGGTAGAAATAAAGAATGTTTCTTCATTCAAGGAAGTAGATAGGGCACTGAACTTTGAAATTACAAGACAGAAAAGATTGCCCGGAGGGGTAATGGAAACGAGGCATTGGGATGAAGTCAGGAGAGTCACCGTTACTCTGAGAGTGAAGGAAGAAGAGGAGGGTTATCGGTATTTCCCAGAGCCAGACCTTTCTCCCGTTACATTATCGCGCGATCTGATCGACAGGCTGAAAGCAATTATGCCTGAGCTGCCTGATCAACGCAGGGCAAGATTCGTAAACGAATTCAAAGTGTCCGATGAGGTAGCTAAGATTATCACGAGTGAAAAGGCCATGGCAGACTTCTTTGAAGCAGTAATCTTGCTTCAATATTCACCGAAGATTATCGGAGGATGGTTGGCAGTTGATATTCCTGGCTATTTGAAGAGGCGAGGTCTGGATTTCAAAGAGATAGGAATCAATCCATCCCATCTCGCTGAGTTGGCCAAGGAATTGGCCGATGGAAAGATAAACGATAACGTTGCGAAGTCAATTCTGATGAAGATTCTCCCAGTCGGGGAAAGCCCAAGAAAGTATCTTGAAATTGAAAACGAGATGGATGAGCCATCGCTTCGAGAGATAGTTACAAGAGTTTTCGACCGCAATTCAGGAGCAGTCGAAGAAGCTCGTCATGATCCGAGGGTAATTGATTTTCTAATTGGGCAAGGGATGAAGGAGACCCGAGGGCGGGCTGATCATGCTCTGCTGAGAAAGCTGATCTCAGAGAAGCTCAGCCAAGAGAGCAGATCAAATCAGCCAAAACCTTAATTCTCTAGCCAGGGAGACAACAAATGTGCCCCGATCGACACCTAAAGTTTTAGGGTTCTTCCTAATCGCTGGGATCCTCGGAATAATATCATCCCAGTTTCTGATTGTCCAGATTGCGGATGCAACCATCTTTGATCTGGTCTTCGGCTTCTTTCTGCTGCTGACTTCGTTCCTTTTAGTATCAGCCGGGATCTCTGATCTGATCCGACCGTAGAGTGCTACCTACGGCACACCAAGAGTGTTGCCGATTCCAGCTACTATGATCTTATCCTTTTCCTTTGAGTGCAAGAGCATGGTGGCCTTGAAGCGTTCCATTAATCTATCGACCGATTTCAGTAATCCTTCCTCCATTCCGGTTATCGCCTCTTTTTCAGACATCTTAGCTACTAGCGCGATCATTGGGACTTCGTGCCTAGTCGATGCGTCCTCTATCTTGTACCGCTCAACACCTGGCCCTCCGATCGCAGCTCCGATACCTTCAGCAATCTCTCCGCTAGTTTCCCCTTCTAATTTCAGCGCAGCATCCAGAGTGACAACGAGTGAGATATCTTTATTCTCGTCAAGGAGTTTCCGAATGGCCTCGCCAGGCTTCCCTACCTTCCCACCGGGTCCTTTTGCCTTAACGATCAATAGCTTCCTGCCGTCCAGAGTTGTTTCAGCCATCATGGTATCCTTTACAATCTCATGGCTCTTCGCGTCGCCTGCGAGTCGAGATGCGATCATGGGCCCCATACCGTCTCCAATCGGCTTCCCAGACCGAAGGGATGGGAGCGCTGCATGATAAGCCTCTGCCTGCTCTATTATCTGTGGAAGGAGCATTTGAATCTGGGCGATAACAAATGCACTCCCACTTTTCTTACCGCTAAGGTAAAAGTGCCTCACAATCTTGAACATCACATTTAGTCCAAGTGCTACTTCGACCTGGTTTTCCAGCTTGCTCAGCTGAACATCGTCTGCGTCTTTCGCCACCAACTTTAGCTCTTCCCTAAGTGCGTCCTCTTGTGTATCCAGGAGATGCTCGAGCTTCAGCATCACTCCCTTTGGATCCAATGAAACGGGCGGAATTACGAAGGATTGCAGAAGTCGATCGAGTCTCTCCTGGACGACTTTCCTATCTGGGTTGTGTTCAGAGAGGGCGTCGGTGACCTTCACTCTGGCGTCCGTTTTCATATTCTCCAATTTCACGAGGCTTTTTCCCACCTTCCTTACCATCATGAAGATCTGAATTCTCTGACCATAGAACATCAGAAAAATGAATGTTGGGAGCCAGATGAATCCGAGAATCTGGTCCAGACCAAAAGCGGGTTCTACCATTACTTAATCAACAATGTCAGTGCTATAAGGGTATTATCCCGAAATGACGGGGAGCATTCCCGTCCTATATTTCAACGGTAGCAACAATCGGCGTTCTGCCATGAGTTGGAGTAGACTTGAGTAATATACTCTTTGGTGTTCAGATCAAATACCCCCTCGAAATTGTTTCGAAAGATTAGGACTATTTCGCCAATTCGACGCCCTACCTATATAAATAGGGATTAAGCGCCCACCAGCTTACTCCGTTGCCAAAAACAAAATCGATCATCAGCATAGAGAACGTCGTAGCCACCGGTAACCTGAATCAGACAGTTGATCTGAATCAAATCGTTACTAACTTTCCACATGCTGAATACAACCCAGATCGCTTTCCTGGTCTTGTTTTCAGGGTAAAGGAGCCAAAGACATCGACTCTCATCTTTAGGACTGGTAAGATGGTTTGCACAGGCTCAAGATCAGAGGAAATGGCAGCTCTGGCGATCAAGACTGTAGTGAAGAAACTCAGAGCGGGTGGGATCAAGGTCAAGGGTGAGCCCAGCGTTGAAGTCCAGAACATTGTTGCTTCTGTAGACCTGGGGGGGACAATACACCTAGAAGAAGTCGCACGCCAGCTCCCCAGAGCAATGTATGAGCCTGAGCAGTTCCCGGGTGTTATTCTCCGCGTAAGCGACCCGAGAGCAGTCTTCCTTGTATTTGCTAGTGGCAAGCTTGTATGTACGGGGGCAAAAAAGGAGAAGGAAATCTTTGTCGCAGTTAACAAGCTCCATACGGATCTGGAAGCAAGGGATTTGATGATCTATTGAAAGTCCTTGATGTGGAATCAGATAGATGACCTTGGTCTGCAAAGATATTCCAAGCATATTGGCTGGATACCCACAGACAGAGTGATTTATTGTCTATTCCCGCTACAGCAAGCAAAGTCGTCGACGAGGCATACTTGAGGAAGTATCCTTGCACACTCGCATCATCTTCCAGGGACGGAATACCCAACATTGGCTTCAAAGGAAGCATGTTCGTCTTCGACGAAAACTCGCTAGCATTTTGGGAGAGAAGTAAGAGAACCCACCTGAAAAACATTCAGGAGAATCCTCGTGTCGCCGTTCTTTGTTGGGATAGCACAGAGAGAACAGGATTCAGGTTCAAAGGGAATGCAAAAATCGTTGAAGATGGAGTGATTAAAGACCAAATTCGGTCCCGAGTTAACGAGACTGAAAAGAGCAAAGATCCCGAAAAAACAGGTTACGCCATTCTCATCAGAGTGGACGAAGTTCTACCTATGGGCAAGGCACGGCAGTCTTCTGCCCATTAAGGCCACAAATCCATTACCTGGTAAGCTTTTATAAACTCGTTGAGGCAAAATCGTCCGTAATTGAATCGTTTCAAAACTGTTCCTCTCTTTCTCGTTTTTATTCTCTCCATCACCAGCGTCTCTCTCCCTTTTGCGTCTGGACAAGCGGGACGGGACCTCGGTTTTAATTGGATATACCCGGACTACGACGGGCGTGCTACGAACCACAATCCTCAGAACCAAATCACAATAGAGACTATAGCAGACCTGACAGACGACTGGACAACAGCCTTCGTAATCCCTGCAATCATATCCGGAATAACATTACAACCTGGAGTACGAGCACAACCAATAGCCGAGAATGGAGTTCTTTACTTAGTTAGTAACTTTCTAGATGCTTTTTCCCACAGAGTTGAAACCGGTATACCGATTTGGTTCTACGCATTTCCCGTGAACATGACCCAGGTAGTTACGGATTTTCCTGCAATCAGTCCGTTTGATTCAGGTGTCCTTGAAGGGGTTTCACTTTTCGACCGAAAAGTGATGATGCCTACCCCTGACTGCGGAATGGTCTTCCTAGATTCGGCAGGTGGGCAACCGTCGTTTATAGGAGATCTGACGCGTGGAGGATTGTGCTCCGGCGTAGAGGGAAATGAAGGATTCTATACAGGTCAGATGCTTTATAGTCCGGCAGTCTACGAAAGTGGAAGGGTTCTGATAACCGGAACTGCGGTAAGCGGGAAGGTCGAATCGGGAAGAGGCTACATAGCAGGCGTTAATGCAGACACAGGAGAATTGATGTGGCGTTTCTTCCTTATGCCACCCGCTGGAGGAGACCCCTCTTGGGCAAGTCAGTACGCAGGTTTGGGGAACGTTGATCCTGTTCGCGGTGACTGGGGAAACGCTAGAGGAGTCGGTGTCGGCGTAGGATGGGGTCAATGGGCTGTCGATGAAGAAACTGGTATCGTCTACGTAGGAACGTCCGCTCCAGGTCCCAACTTTAACGGAGCAAACAGACCCGGACCGAACCTCTTCTCATCTTCGATCATTGCTCTCGATGTAATGACTGGGGAGCTTATCTGGTATTATCAGAC
>SDBV01011690.1_pt1 | contig 11334 bp, 11 predicted proteins | sample 2277081 | NCBI WGS metagenome assembly SDBV01 (sample SAMN10402039, study PRJNA504765) | marine sediment metagenome | isolation source: marine sediment core GS10_PC15, 223 cmbsf | place: Arctic Ocean: Southern Knipovich Ridge | collected 2010
AAAACTTAAGGAAATTGCTTGATTCCTAGCTTTTGCCAGTCAGCATTGAACTGCTCAATGCCACGATCAGTCAATGGATGTGCAATTGCTTTTTCAAAAACAGCGATTGGTAGGGTTGCCACATCAGCTCCTGCAAGTACTGCATGATGAAAATGACGAACATGACGCAATGATGCAGCCAGCAGCTCGGTGCTAAAGCCATAAGAATCAATCATTATTCTCATTTCGTTGAGTAATTCGATTCCCTCTACATCAATATCATCCCAGCGCCCAATAAAAGGGGAAATGTAGTGTGCCCCAAGCTTACACATCATTAATCCCTGCAATAAGGTAAAAACAAGAGTAATATTAAGGCTAACTCCTTCATCGATTAATCGTTTGATAATGACATAATAATCTTGATGACATGGCACTTTGACAATAACATTATCTGCTAATGCCGCAATCTCTTTTGCTTGTTTATATACTGCTTGGGGTTCTTGTTCAGTAATTTCAATACTCACCTCGCCATCTTTCATAACCGAACAAATTTCTAGAACCTGTTTTTTTGGATCTCCTCCCTCTTTACTCAAATGAGAAGGATTTGTCGTAATACCATCAATAAGACCTGTTTGGGCCCATTTTTTTATACTTTCCAAATGTGCAGTATCCAAAAATATCTTCATTATATTCCTTTAATTTAGTAATACTGTTTTATATTATGGTAAATTCATAATCAAAAAAAACACACTTACTTTTTATATCTACTATTGAAAGGATATCAGTAATGAAAAAAATAGTTATTGTAATTAGTTGTTGCATAATTAATTATTTTTTCACGTTTATAGCCGAAGAACAGGAACATAATAAACAGGCATACGAATATCGATATCAGATCCTTAAGCCGCTTTTAAATAAATATAAAAGGCCAATTACCGTTTTAGAACTGGGAGCTAGTAACTATGCGCTTTCTTTTGATATAGCTCAACAATACAACGCAACATGCGTAATCATTGCAACCAATAATACACAACAGCTGCTCGGTACGTGTACTTCCTGCAAATATGACAATGTTATCCTGCTGAACAAACAATTATTGGTACAAGATTTAATCCGTTTGGGAGAATGCGAACATTTTGATGTTGTACTTGCATTCGATACTACCCAGCTCTTTCACGAAGAATGGAAAAAAGTAACAGATACGCTTTTAAAACTCGGTGATCATATTATTTTAGAAAGCCCCGCTGAACATAAAAAAAATCATATTGAACACTATCTTATTAATAATAAAGAAACAGTAGCGGTAAAAACACTACAGCATAATAATTATCAAACTGGTACTGTTTTTTTATGTAGCACGAATAGACAGTATTTTGCTCGAAATTATTGGAACTATTCAAAACTTAATAGGCCTGGTACGTATATCATCAAAAGTAATTTTAAAGAAAAATCATTTATTAAAAAAGGGCCAATAACAACTAAATGGCATTCAGGTATCAACCTATTAACATTCAAAGTTTTACAAGGTATATACCCTTCAAAAGAAACAATAAGATCTCTACTAGAACCATTGCAATATGCAGGTCATTCAGATTTAAATATTCACAATGTTATTATTCAAGGAAAAAAGCTTGCGCTTATCGATTGGGATGGTCGGGGACACTTTACCCCTCAAGAAGCATTTGCACGCCTCATGAATCATTTTAAATGATCGATCATAAAGCAATTTACTTTTTGCAAAACATAATTGACTGATATATTAAATAGTAAGGTATCTTAAATAAAGAATTATAGTGAAACAACTACAATCCGGCAAAGAACTTGATTATATTCAACAATACCTACCAAGTAATCCAACGATTGTTGAAGCAGGCGCATTTAATGGTAATGATACCAAAAAAATGAGTTTATTATGGCCACAAGGAATTATTCATGCTTTTGAGCCTGTTCCACAAATGTTTAAGATACTCAAACAAAATACAACTCACCTTCCTAATGTGCACTGTTATCAATATGCACTGAGTAATAATAAGGGCATAGCTCAATTACATGTAGCTGAAAATCCTCATAAACCTGGAATACCATCTCAAGCAAGTTCGCTGCTCAAACCCAAAGAACGGTTACAATGGTCACCTATGATTTTTAATAAAACTATTAATGTAGGAACAGAAACATTAGATACATGGGCAGAAAAATATGCCATTAAACAAGTTGATTTTTTATGGCTTGATACGCAAGGAACAGAGCTTGCTATTCTTCAAGCTGCTCCACGCATAGTAAAAACAGTACGAGCTATTTATACAGAAGTTAATTTTATAAAAGCATATGAAAAACAACCACTTTATCATGAGGTTACACAATGGCTTGAGCAACAAGGATTTAAACTCATTGCGCAAGATTTTAACGAATCGCCAACATGGTTTTTTGGTAATGCACTGTTCATTCGATAATTACATTTTATACATCTTTCGTTATGCGAACATTTAAACCATAAATAACCTCCATATCGAGCTTGCAATAGTAAATCACATGAATCCTTGCTATGTTTTCCTATTCTATTTCCTTTTTTTTCATGATATAATTACCCATAATGTATACCCTTTCGGCAGTTTTTTATTCTTTATAATTTTAATCTGAACGGAGGATGTAGAACGCCATGATTATTATTCTATTAAATTTAGATCTTGAGATTTATGTATGAGAAAAAATAATGTACCAATGAATGCAGAAGAGCTTACATTTACAGCTCAAAATTTTGCGAAAGCATCCTTTGAAAATTACAGTTTTTCTAATTGCGTTTTTGAAAAATGTGATTTTACAGATAGTTCATTTGAAAATGCTAGTTTGTGGGGATGTACGTTCAAGCAATGTAATTTTAGTCTTGTGCTGTTGAAAGAGTGTCGCATGCAAAATGTTTTATTCGAAGAATCAAAATTGGTAGGGATCAACTTTTCCAGATGCAACACATCTCTTTTCTTTTCTATCAATGCAAGGAAGTCATTTTTTCAGTATTGTAATTTTTCGGCTCTTTCTATGAAAAAAGTATCGTTTAAGGATAGCAAGATATATCAGTGTCAATTCATTAATGCCCTTTTAGAAAAAGCTTGCTTTACTCAAGTTGATCTAAATGGAACAACCTTTCATAATTGTGACTTGAGAGAATCAAATTTTGAAGGTGCTTTAAATTATTGTATTAATCCTTGCGAAAATAAAATCAAGAAAGCAAAATTTTCTTTTCCAGAGTATATTGGGCTGCTTAAATCATTAGATATTACAATTATTGAATAAGAACAAATTTTGCAGGTCATTTTTTTGGTCCCTGTGGGTAAAGAGAAGAATGACTTTTTTTACAAAAGATCAAGCCCTTGAACTTTTTAAAGCTTTTAAATTAGAACTTTTTGAGGACTTTCATCAAAAAAACAATCAAGGAATCTTGGATCACTCATTTAATGTTATTACGCGAAAAATATAAAATAATCCATTAAGAGATGTCAATTTTTAGTTTTCTACAAAAAGGATAAGTATGTCTTGCTATCTTCAGCAAGAATAAAATATATTTATTGGAGAATTATATAAGGAGAGTTTATGAAAAAAAAGCTTTTAATTATCACATTAATAAGTTTTAGTGTCGCGCATACGTTTATTTCATCAGAGGAGCAAGCTGATATCGCAATGATGCATCGAAACACGTTTTCTCCTCGCTTACTTATCCATATGAATCCGTCCAACAGTGTGACTGCTTATGAAGTTGCAGAAGAGATAAACGCTATGCTAATTGCGTTAGAATTATATACTTCTTCAAATCAACTCAAAGATTTAATAAATAAAATAGACATCATTTCAAACAATCACATTATATTGCTATATGGAGATATAAGAAATATTCAAGACAATCCTAAGTATTCAAATGAAGATGTTTTGAATCGTTTAGCACATAGTGTGGGTTATGATTATGTAAGTATTGAAGATAAAAAAGATAATGTAATTAAAATAATTAATAAGAAAATAAAAACGATTCCTTTAACTGATGAGATTTTGCCTCGTATTGATAAAAAAATAGCAGGAGAACTTTATCATTTAATGATGCAAGTCGATCAAATTTTAAAAGCTGAAAATATACCATATTGGGCTATAGCAGGAACACTTCTTGGAACCGTAAGGCATAAAGGGTTGATACCATGGGACGATGATCTTGATATCGGAATTCATTCCTCAGATATTTCTAAGCTTGAAAATCTCAGGCATGCATTAAAAGAGAAAGGCTTAGAGCTATATTATGATCTTCACGGATATTACAAAATATTTCCACTAGATGGAAAACCAATTCTCAATCATTACAGCGTATATGAAGAAAAATTTCTTCCATGGAACTATCCTTTTGTTGATATATTTCCAATGCATATTCATGAGAATGATATAGTATTACGCCATAAGTCAGATCTTTTGAGAAATAGATTGAAGTATGAGTATTTCTACCCACAAGAAGTACAAGAACCTTTAAAGTACATGAAATTTGGCCCGATGAATATACCTGTTCCTCACAATGCTTTAAACATTATCAAGCGTTTATATGGAAACGATTGGAATGATATCTGTTATGTCGAATGGGATCATGCTAATGAAAAGATAGCAAAGAAAATAAAAGTAACGTTGACAGATCGATCTGAAACCCCGTTTGAAATGCCTGCATCATTCCTTTCCGCCGATTTTTCCGACGAAGTTTTAGTGAAGGCGGAAAATGGCAAAGTCAACGGCGAACCGGCAAGCTTAATAGAGCGACAGCAACCTACATATACATATTCGCCGGCAGGTCAGTTCTCTAAATAATTGAAATAAAATATATTTATTGGCGAATTATATAAGGAGAGTTTATGAAAAAATTACTTTTAATTATCACATTAATAAGTTTTAGTTTCGCGCATACGTTTATTGCATCAGAGGAGCAAGCTGATATCGCAATGAAGCATCAAAACACGTTTTCTCCTCGTTTACTTATCCATATGAATCCGTCCAACAGTGTGACTGCTTATGAAGTTGCAGAAGAGATAAACGCTATGTTAATAGCGTTAGAATTATATACTTCTTCAAATCAACTCAAGGATTTAATAAATAAAATAGACATCATTTCAAACAATCACATTATACTGCTATACGGAGATATAAGAAATATTCAAGACGACCCTAAGCATTCAAATGAAGATGTTTTGAATCGTTTAGCACATAGTGTGGGTTATGATTATGTAAGTATTGAAGATAAAAAAGATAATGTAATTAAAATAATTAATAAGAAAATAAAAACTATTCCTTTGACTGATGAAGTTTTACCTCGCATTGATAAAAAAACAGCCGGAGAGCTTTATCATTTAATGATGCAAGTCGATCAAATTTTAAAAGCTGAAAATATACCGTATTGGGCTATGTCAGGAACACTTCTTGGAACCGTAAGACATAAAGGGTTGATACCGTGGGACGATGATCTTGATATCGGAATTCATTCCTCAGATATTTCTAAGCTTGAAAATCTCAGGCTTACATTAAAAGAAAAAGGCTTGGGGCTACATTATCACGTTAACGAATATTACAAAATATTTCCATTAGATGGAAAATCGCTTCTCAATCATTACAGCGTATATGAAGGGAAAATTCTTCCGTGGAAATATCCTTTTGTTGACCTAATTCCAATGCATATTCATGAGGGCGACACAGTATTACGGTATAAATCAGATATTTGGAGAAGTAAATTTAAATATGATTATCTCTACCCTCAAGAGGTGCAAGAACCTTTAAAGTACATGAAATTTGGCCCGATGAATATACCTGTTTCTCATAATGCTTTAAATATCATCAAGCGTTTATATGGAAACGATTGGAATGATATTTGTTATGTTGAGTGGGATCATGCTAATGAAAAGAGAGCAAAGAAGATAAAGGTAGCTTTGACAGATCGATCTGAAACACCGTTTGAATTGCCTGCATCATTTGAAAGTAATAATTCATAAAAATTCTAAAATAATTCAACCTACGCATCAAGCTTATAAGCTAGTCTTTTAAAGAATTTAATTAATATTATTGCTGATCATGAGCAAAGATTAGCAGGGCATCTGATACAGGGCGTTCATTACAATTAATGGTATTGACTCGTTGCGAGTCATATTGGACAGCAGGAGAATTGACTATTCGATCTTTGATATATAGCGTTGAACATCCACCTCCACCAATATTGATTGCATCAACACAGCCGAGCGAATATAAATAATCTGCAAGTTCTGCAAAAGTCATCCCAATACTTAGATTTGGTTGTCGGCCATCTACTACCAATAAAATTAATGATTGATCGGTCTTTATTCCCAGGGCAGATCGTGGGTGACGTTCTTCTATGAGCCACATTCGTTCTTTATCATTATGAAAATCTGCAGCAATTTCGTCACCAGAATGAATTATAGGAATTCCCAGTTGAAGATCTTCATGGAAATTGTCTACAATCTTTCCATTTTTGATCAAAATTCCAGCTCCAGTAACCGCATAGTCAATGTTTGAAAGATTCTCAGAAGATAATGTTTGCAACGTATACGATAGTTGAGCAGGCATTCCAATAGTAATGTTGCCCAAGTTTATATCTGATGTTTTTTCAATAGAGTATACAAAACCATCTTTTGGAATAGGTGTATTTCCTTCATTGTGGCTAATCGCTATTATTTTGCCCTGTGATATTACAATTTCAGTTCCTTCGTTGTTTGTTAAAGTAGTTTTTCTAAATGCTCGATTATAGATAATTGCACTTTGTTTTCCTCTTGGTTGATTAATTTTATGAATAGGAAAATAAGTGTTACCCAATTGTAAACTCCATATACACTTACCTTGCTCGATAAATATGTGATCATCATTTGAGATAAACAAAAGAGCCCGATGAATATTTGGATCGGCGTATATTTTTTCTTTAATTTTTAAAAAACCTACTGAATTGCCATTGAATTGACCTCCCCTTCTATAATTTCCTGCATTAATTGCAACTAACGCATCGGTTCGTTTTCCAATAGAAGACACTGTTTCACGATCAGTTCCATTTCCAAAAGCATGCTCAAGACATACACATGCCGCATCTTTTTTAATTTCAACAATATGCAAGGAAGTTGGATAAGGATTTTCTTTTTTTATGTGCGTGTACAAGATGCCGGGAGCCAATTGCTCGCTATGCTTAGCAATTGCTGAAAGGAATAAGCATAAAACGAGTAATTTTCCTGCGATTTTTCTGCGCATAACGAACCCTTTTTAATATTAGTTATTAATCTGATCTTAATTGCGTAGAGCTAATCATACACATAATAACAACAAATTATAAAAATGGACTTTATTTTCAGGAAAAGATGTGGACAATAGATAGTTGTCCTGGGTATCTTGCTAGACTCCGCAAAATATATCGAAGGATATAAATAATACAAGTTTTTGAGATTAATTAAATTTCTCATTTGCCCTTCTAGGTAGCTCTATCGCTTGCCCAGTTGCTCATATTTGAAATATAAGGTATAATTAAAATATAAATGTTTAAATAAAAGCATAATTTTGAGGAAAAACATGAATAAATCAATTATATTCTTACTTAGTATTTTGGGAATTACTTTGTTTAATACCAAAAATACTGCTATGCAAGCCAATTTTAAACCTAATATAGAATTTGAATATAAAGAACTAACGAGAAGATCAATATATGTTACACAAGATGGGCAAAAAGAATTTATAGGCTCAATAAGTATAACTAAGGGGCAAAGTTTATCTATATTTGCGTCTCCTGCATTTTCTGCGATTGATAAAAAACTATTTCCCCCTTCAATGATTTCCTTAATTACAGTAGTATCGGCAATAAATGCTCGGAAAAAAGATCTTGAAAAAACTATTCTTCTCGGAGATTTATATATATTTCCTAAATATCGTGGAAAAGAATTCGCTCAAATTCTTGTTAAAAATACATGCCAAGAACTTTTTGAAAAAGAAGGAATTAATTTTATTGTTTTAATTCCGGATCCTTTTGAATATGAAAACAATATGCAGAAATCATTCCATGGAACACCTGATTATGATATTAAAAAAGAACAACTCATAAGACTTTATAAAAAATGTAGCTTTAATGTGGATGAAGCTGATGGTACTATTTTTATGTATCTAGCAGAAAATAAAAATTCTTAATCCCGGATTCACGTTAGCAGCAAACTGCTAATACTCCTACAATAAAATGGATCTATCAACATGCAGAACTCAAACCAAACCAATAAAAAACTAATCGCTGCCGCTATTATCGAACAAAATGGCAAAATTTTGATTGCTCAACGAGCAAAAAAAGATTCTTTATTTGGCAAATGGGAGTTTCCCGGTGGGAAAGTTGAAGAAGGTGAAACACTAGAAGAATGCCTCAAAAGAGAACTTTTTGAGGAGCTTGGCATTCAAGCAGAAGTAGGTGAGTATTTTTGTACCAGTACTTTTTATTACAATAACATTTTATTTGATATGTGTGTTTTTAAAGTTCCTGCATTTTGCGGCAACATTCAACTTAATGAACATTCAGCTATTGCTTGGGTTACACCAAATGAATTAAATCAATACTCTTTTCCCGAGCCGGATCTACCTGTTGTAGAACTTTTGCAAAAAACAACCTAATAACGTTACCTCCTTGGCAGCTCATGGGATTAACCAGTTATCGTTCAATAAATGTTGGTTCAAATTCCATATGTGGAGCATTATTACGTATTCTAAAGAATGGCTTAATATCAATTTTTAGATTCCTATTAAATACCTCAAGTAATTCTCTTGATCGCATAAATCCCATATTTCTACTTTCTTTATATTCCTGTTGAACACAATTTAAAGGAATATTGATCACTTTTGAGTATCCATAAAACAGACCATTTCTATGAATAACATTACCTAATGCCTTAGACCAACAACCTTCTAAAGAATTAGGAGCAACATAATCCATAGTTCGCAAATCGCCTTCAATCTCTTTTTTTGCATATAGTGTCATATCAAGCGAATGAGGATAACACCATTCATATTTACCATTGCTAAAACACCATGAATAAATGCCGGGCGCAACTTCGTTACATGGTGGTACTCTTTGCAGCCAGTTTCGCGAATAAATTGCAGTAATATTTTTACCCAACCGTAGAAAAAATCCATAAGCGCCAGTCGTTTCCATAGCATGTGTACATTCATAAATATTGATATAATTTTTTACAATAATGTCATCAACCGCAAAAAGCACATAATCATTTGATGATTCAAAAATAGATTGCAACGTTAGTTGTTTGAAATCTTGATGAGGATTATCTCCTTGTTGTATAAATCTCACATCCCAAAAAGCACATTTTACTTCATCATATGCACATGCATAGTCTTCATCAGTAGTACGATAAATGACATATATCTGATCAAGGCCATTTATATAGTGATAAACAGATTCAAGTAATGCATATAATTGCATTGGCCGATCAAAAGAAAAAATTACCAAATCTGCTTTTTTATTCAATATATTGTTAGCTTGTAAATCACATTCTGGATTTGAACAAAATAGTGAAAAAAACAATGATAAAAAAAGACTGAGTATGAAATAAGAGTTTTTATTAATTATTTTCAAATGCATAAGCGGTTTTTAATATATAATCTAAATCTGAATACTGAGGTTTCCATTGTAATATAGTATGAACATGGCTCGGATCGGCAACAAGTATAGGAGGATCTCCTGGGCGTCTTTCTGCCATAATTATATTGATATGTTCACCGCATATTCTTTCAACTGCTTCCACCATTTTCTTCACAGAAATACCATGCCCGGTACCTAAATTAAAATAGTCTGATATGCCACCTTTATTTAAATGATCTAGTGCGCATAAATGTGCACTTGCTAGATCCCGTACATGCAAATAATCCCGTATGCATGTTCCATCATTAGTTGGATAATCTGACCCAAATATATAAAACGGTTTTTTACTTTTCGCAGCACGTAAAAGCAAAGGAATAATATGGGTCTCAGGGGTATGGCGTTCACCTAAATTATATTCTGCCATTGCACCAGAAGCATTAAAATAACGCAATGAAACAAATTGCAAGCCATGAGCACGATGCAAATCTTCAAGCATCATCTCTATCATAAGTTTAGTTCTACCATAAGGACTGACTGGATTTTTAGGATGATCTTCTGATAATGGCAACCATTGCGGATCACCATATACAGCACAACTAGAAGAAAAAATTATTTTTTTTACATCATGAGCCAGCATTGTTTCTAATAACGTCATTGTTTTGGCAACATTATTTTTATAAAATTTCAATGGATCTTTAACTGATTCACCAACTTCAATGTATGCAGCAAAATGCATAACTGCTTCAATAGCATATCGAGTAAAAATAGTTGAAAGAATTTCCTGATCTGCATAATCACCCTTGATACATAGAGCCCAATCATGATCAAATTCATGCTCTTGGATATATTGATCAAGAATAATAACGGTATACCCTTTTTGCGCAGCTAACCATGCTGTATGCGACCCGATATATCCTGTTCCTCCGGTAATTAATATTGCCGGTTTTGTTTTATATGTATCCATTAAATTATCACCAAAGTGCTGTGCGTTATTTCCGATAATACAATATCCACTTAATAACAATAAGCTATTAAAAAACAGTACACACTTTTTCATTATAGTTCCTTTTTCTTATCGTTGTGTAAAGGTGGGTTCATATTCCATATGTGCACTTTGGTTATTTATATGAAATAATGGTGCTATATCCATTTTCATATCCGCATTAAATGTCTCTAATAATGTACTTGTTGAATACATATCCATATGTATATTATCTGGCTCATCGTGTTGAACTACATTTAATGGAATATTCACCATCTTTGAATGTTCAAAAAATAGACCAACTTTATTGAAATCTACTCCTATTGCCCAATGCCATTCCATAGTATTTGGTGAATTATAATCCATTTCTTCTAATTTATTTCTAATGTCAAGCTTACGGTATAATGTCATATCAACATTATTTGGATATTTCCAGTCATACTCTCCAACAGCAAACTGCCATGCATAAATATCATTGTGTATATGAATACATGGCGGTATTTTTTGTTCGAGATTCATGCTATAACAATGCGATAAATTTTTGCCCAGCCTCAGATAAAATGCATATGCACGGCTTGACTCCATCGCTCGTAGGCAGTGAACTATATTTACATAATCGGTAACAATAAGATCATCTACGGCAAATAGTACATAATCATTTGGAGCTTCATAGATACATTGCAATGTTAATTGCTTAAAATTATTTTGATTAGTTTGTCCGATAAACCTCACTTGAGAAAAC
>SDBV01011691.1_pt1 | contig 11334 bp, 6 predicted proteins | sample 2277081 | NCBI WGS metagenome assembly SDBV01 (sample SAMN10402039, study PRJNA504765) | marine sediment metagenome | isolation source: marine sediment core GS10_PC15, 223 cmbsf | place: Arctic Ocean: Southern Knipovich Ridge | collected 2010
GGCGTCACAGAGGTTGCCGTGTGAAGGGGCGCACCGGACGATTTCCCGCTTCTCATCCGCCGCCAGACCCGCGCTGGCCGCGACGATGCGATAGCCGGAGCCCATGGGCGAGCGCACGGACGTGAAAATCGCCTGTTCGATCTCCAGCGTGCGCGTGCCGGCCGCGTTTCGGTCTACAGTTGTTCCAGGACCCATTCGAACGGCTCCAGCACACCACGGAGGGAAGTATGTAAGGGCACCGGCGTAACGAGTTCCTCATCTTCCGAAGTCGCGTAGGCCAGGGAGCCGACCACGCTGCTGGCGAAGAACTCGACGCAGGCGAATCTGTTATCGCACATGTTCCAGAGGCGGTTCAGGTTTGCCTCCGCGAACTGGCGCGGCTTCTCAAAGCACTCGGGGAAGTAGTCCGCCTTGGTCAGCACGATCGCGACCGGCATCTGGATCCGCTTGCGCCGGTCGCGCGCGAACATGCCGTCGATATAGCTCAGCATCTTCAGCCCGAAGAAATCCGGCTGCGTCGACCCGTTGCCGGCCAGGGCCGCGTCGACCAGCAGCAGCAATCCCGCGGAACTGCGCAGCAGCTTCTCGATGACACAGAACGTGGACGGCGCATCGATCTCCGCCGCGATGGCCTCCCCGGCCATGTCCGGCATGACCAGGTCGACACACTTCTTGTCACGGCCGCGCTTGGCCACCTGGTAATACGCCCAGTTCCATTCGTTCGACTCCATGGGCGTCTTGGGGGGGAACATGCGGTAGGCCATGTGGCTGATCACGAGCTGCGGCAGATCGACCGAATAGGCTCCGCGGGGCACGGCCGCAAAGTCGTTGGCCCGCTGCGAGAGCATGTCGAGCAGAAAGCCGAGATAAACGGTCTTGCCGACGTTGCTGTCGCCGATGACGCTGACGATGCGCGGCTCACGCTTCTGCGCCAGGGCTTCGTGCACCAGGGCCATGGGCGCCGAGCACTGCTTGCAGAGCGTCGCGCTGTCCGGGTTACGCGTGCCGCAGATCAGGCACGGCGTGAACGTCGAGGGGCTCGCGGTCGGGGACACGGGGTCTCCTTTCATGCGGGTCGAGGAGGGTGGGGCGGGCCTCTGGCCCGTCAATCCCGGCTCGGTCAATCCTCCGGCACCGTCAGCGCGCACCGGAACCCGACGTTGTGCCGCCGGGCCAGGGACTCCAGCCCGGACCGGAACGCGCCGGTGGCCTGCCACGCGAAATACGTGTCGTAAGCGCCGCCGCGGATGCTCTTCATCAGGGAGTTGCCGACGATCGTGCGTCCTTCGCGATCCACGGCCTGAAAATCCGAAGCCGTCCACTCCCAGGTGTTGCCGATCAACTGCAGGACGCCGTTCGGGGCCGCGCCGGCCGGGCAGGCGTCGACCGGCCACGTACCGCCCACCCCGGTGGCCCAGATGTTGCAGCAGTCCAGGCTGATCCCGTCGCCCCAGGGATAGCGGCGATACGTGTGCGCCGCGCTCCGCACCCGCCAGCTCGCGGCCATTTGCCACTGGGCTTCGGTCGGCAGTCGAAGACCGGCCCACTGGCAATACGCCGCCGCCTCGTGGTAGCAGACCCCGACCGCCGGGTGTCTGGCCAGCCGCCGATCATGACGTCCGTTTCGCCAGAAGCGCGGCCCCGGCTCCCCGGTCTGGTCCTTGAAGTCAATCAGGTGCGGCCAGATGTCCTCCGGCCACAGGTCGGTTTGCTCGTACGCCTCATCGTCCACAAAGAGCTGATAGTCCGCGTTGGTGACGGCGTGCCGGGCGATCAGATAGGACTCGGTCTCGACGTCCACTTCGGGCTGGCCGGGCTCGTCGAAAACGGTCAACGCCAGCGAGATCATGCCGTCCGGCACGACGGCGAAGCGCTCGTCCACCGCGCACAGGGCGCGCTCGAACACTTCCTGGAAACCCGGCTGGTCCTGCCACTCCTGGGCCCGGCCCAGGATCAGACCCAGGCGACCCGCCTGCCAAGCTCGCTCGACCGGGTCGTTCGATAGTGACGACTTGTCAGCGGGCACGAAGTCGCCCCGCTCCCGAACCGTCCGGGAGCTGGCCCCCTGCTTGTTCTTGGAAAACAGCCCTGCCAACATGCGGCTCCCTCACAGTGTGTTGGATCAGCCCGAGCCGATCGCCTTACGCTTGGCATCGCGACACAGTTTCTGAAAGCGCTCCACCGACATCCGCGCCTTGCGTTCCCCGGGACTGGGAAGCTGACCATCCGGTTTGGCACCCGCGTTGGCCTCCGCCTCGGAAAGCCCGAAGCTCTTGAGCAGATCCGACCGCTGCCCGGCCAGCTCGCCCAGTTCGGTTTCCAATTGCGTCTGCAGCGTCTTGATGCTCTCCTGCGCCGCGATCAACTCGCTGGCGTTCGCCTCGTATTCCTGCTGCGCGGCGGTCAACTCCGCTTGCCGGCGGTCGAGTTCGACGCGTTGCTGGTCCAACGTGTCGGCCAACTGTTGGAGCTCCTTGCCCTGGTTCTTGATTTCCGCGGCTTTCTGCTTGAGCTCCGTCCGGGCCTGCGACACGGCGGCTTCCCGGTCGGCAACGGACTGCTCCAGCTCATCGAGTCCGGAGCGGCGAGCATCCAACTGCGAAGATACCTCCTGCGCCTCACGCTCCAGGGTCGTCACGCGCTCGCTCTCCTGTTTCAGGAGGGCCGTCTGCTGCTCCAGCTCCTGAGTGCCGGTGGCGACCCGGCGTTCCTGTTCCGCCACTTCGGCGGCGCTCTGCTTCAGCTCGGTCTCCAGCGCTCCCACGTGCTGGGCCCGCGTCGTCAGCTCGGTATCCAATTCGCGCAGTTGCGCCGACTTCGTTTCCAGCTCCTGGCCAGTCTGCGCCAGACGCGCTTGCAGCTCCGCCGCCTCACTCTCGCGCGCGGCGAGGTCTGCCTCGCGCTGCTCATACCGTTGGCAGAGTTCCTGTTCGCGCTCGGCGACCTGGTCACTCTCCTGAGCAAGTTGCGCGTGGTATTCCTCGAGCATCCCGCGGCAGTCCGCCAGCGCGGTCGTCCGGGCTGCCAGCAATTGCCGCAGGGATTGCATGCACGTCACCACGTCGCGGCTCAACGCCTCCAGGTGGGCGGCATCCACGCCCGTCGTGGCGATGTGGACCGAAGGGTCGTTTGCAGTGCTACTCATTCCTTGATCTCCACCAGCGCTTGCGCTGCGGCCCGGGCCCTTTGGCCGACGGGCGCGTACTCTGGATCTCTTCCAGCAATTCTTGGACGCTACGTCTTCCGCGGCTGATCCGACGCCGGACCCGAATGGCGTTGGCCGTCTCTTCGTCCAACGTAGCCAACAGGGCCTCGTCCTCGGCGCTGGCAGCCGCGGCCGCGGCCGCGCCTTCCTCATCCGACTCTGGTTCGGGCGCGACTTCCGGAGCCGACTCCAGGACGTCCGCCGGCGGCTCCGGTTCCGGCTCCGGCTCCCGGGTCTCGGCGACGGGGGACTCCACGGTGCCCGGCTCATCCGCCCCGGCCACCGCTTCCTCTTCCGGGACCGTCGGCTCCGGTTGGCCCGCGGCGGGCTCGGTTTCCACCGCCGCCGGCTCCGGTTCAATCACCAGCGGCTCCTGTCCGATCGCGGCCAGCCACGTCGTCAACTTGGCGTCCAGCTCCGCCAGACGCTGCCGAATGACGTCGTCCTCGGCTTGCAGGGCGCTGATTCTCTGCTCTAATGTCGCTGCTTCCATGGGCCGCTTCGACACACCGCCCGACTCGTGACCACTGGCGCGCGAACCACAACATCGCGCGGCGCAACCAGCGCGCCCCGGGGTCGTGACATTGAAGACTATACTATTTGTTTCGGCATACCGGCCGGGGGCCTGCGCACGATTGATGCGGTCCGGTAATCATGCGCGTGGGGTGGATATGCATCGAGAACGCCGGCCACACTACCCAGCGCTCGTCCGCCGATAACGCCGTGCGCGGTCCACCCGCGGGAGGCAAGTGAACAAAAGAGCAGCGACCGGCACCAGGGCTTGGTGAGTGTGCCGGCCGCTGCGGTCCGTCATCCGGGTTGACCGGCGACGGTTTCCACGTGGTTCACTTTCTAGCTGCCAATGACCAGTTCCACGAACGCGTCGATGTCGAAGAAGTCGATCGCACCGTCGCCGTTGCAGTCGGCGTGCATCAGGTCACAGTCCGGATAAACTTCTTGGTAGCCGATGGGGTCCGTGACCGCGAGCACGAAGCCGTCGATATCGAAGAAGTCGACGGCCCCGTCACAGTTCATGTCGCCGAGTTGGGCCGCATCCTGGGTCAGCACGAAGTCGTCGTAGAAGACCGACGTGCCGCCGTTTGCATACAGATCCACCGCGGCGATGTTGGGCACGCCCCCGCCGTCGCCGTAGACGCCTGCCGTCCACGATTCCGGCACGCCCAGTTCCATGCCACCGTAGAACACCTGGTAGAGATCCTGATCCAGATCGATCACGACTTCGATGGGCACCCAAGCCTCCGGGATGAGCGGTACCATGGCGGGTTCCGCGCCGTCGCGAATGAACGATCCGGTCGTCGAGTCCGCGTGGAGCTGGACCGACCAGTGATACGGCCCGCCGTCGTTGTACGTGTTCAGCAGAATCAGAAAGGAGCCGCAGTTGCCGTATTCGTCGCAGTACGACTCGAAATCCGCCGGCACGTACAGCCATGTGCTGAACGTCCAGATCCCCGTCGTGTCGGCGCCGCGGAACTCGCGCACCAGGTCCGACGTCCCGGCGATCTCAATCGAGCTGGGGTAGCTGTGGGCCAGCATGCCGGTCACGAAGGCGTCGGACGCCGCGTCGCCGTCCCAGCCCTTCCAGTGGTCGAAACCGTACATTCCCAGGCCGGCCTCGTAGGCGTCGAAACTCTCCTCCCACGGCAGCGGCATCACGCCCGCGCTGACCGTGTCCTCTAGCCCATTGTCTCCGCCCGGATCGAGCGTTACCAACGAATTCTCGTTCGACAGCCCCATCAGACGCAACTCGCCCGCGCCGCCGCCCAGGTCCACGGCGGAAACCCGGCTGCCGAGTTCCTCGTCGCAGTTGTACAACGCCTCGGCGAGCTCGGCCGCGACCTCATACCCGGTTTTCCCGGAGGTCTCGCACCAGGCCTCGGCACCGCAGGCGTCCAGGCTTACGAGGGCGAGCCCGTCGCCGGCCATGCCGTCCAGGCGCATTGCGACGTACTTCTTGTCATCGTTCAGGCCCTGGGGGTTGATGGTCTTCTTCTGCTTCGTTCGATCGTTGACGTCGATCTCGGTGATCGTATAGCCGGCGCTCGAACTGACCGTGGCCGTCCCGGCGTCATTGTCGGTAGCGCTAACGTTGACGCATTGATTCGTAATGTCCTTGGCGAGTTGGTCGGCCTTATCTGCGGCCGAAGTGCCGACCGGATGCGCGACCGTCCCGCTCACCTTGCAGCTCCCCTTCTTGCCGTCGGTCCCGGTGTAATAAATGGTCACATCGATTTTGCCTTCCTTCTGAGCGCCGTTGACGAACGTGACCTTGCCTTCGTTGGCCAGCGCCGCATTCTCGGCGAGCAAGAGCAGACTGAGGACCGCGCACAGGCCCGCCGCCGTCCGGATGCCCTTCAACGATCGAAATGTACTGGTTGCGAACATCGTGTTCTCCTTGTCTTTCCAGCGCGTCGACCGTGCTCGGGCGGGGACGCTTGTGTCCAACACTGTCTGAAGGCTGAACAGCTCGGCCTTCATCTTGTCTTTGGCCGGCGGGCGATGGATCTGTCAGATAGGGCGGATTTTTGTCTATCTCATGCTGGAGCGAGTCAGCATCAGCCGGTCGGCCCATTGGACCCTGAACATGGCTGGGCTGTGGAAATGAATTTAGCGCAAATCGGCACCACAACAACACTCCTCGAGCAGTTGGCTCAACCCGCCAACAAGAGCGTCTGGGAAGAGTTTGACGCACATTACCGTCCGATCCTCCTCCGCTTCGCGTGTCGTCTGGGCCTCAACGGCGAAGATGCCGCCGACGCGGCCCAGGAAACGCTGATCCGGTTCCTCGGCGCCTACCGAGACGGAAAATACGACCGCCAACGCGGTCGGCTCAGCGCCTGGATCCTGGGGATTGCCCGCCACTGCGTCATCGAGCAGCAGCGGCGCCGCGCCCGCCGCCGGGAGGCGCGCGGCGTCTCCGCCATTGTCGGGCTTCCGGGCCGCGACCACCTGGCCCTCATCTGGGAAGCGGAGTGCACGCGGGCGGTCTTTCGCCGGGCCCTGCGCACGTTGCGCGAAGAGACGCGCACCGACGGCCAGACCATCCGGGCCTTCGAATTGCTGACCTTCCACGGGGTCGGCCCCGCCCAGGTCGCGGCGGAATTGGACATGACGATGAACGACGTCTACCTGGCCAAGCACCGCTGCCTGAAGCGGTTGCGATCCATCGTCGCCGGGTTGGACGCCCGGTATGAAGCCGGCAAATGAGTCACGCTCTCAGAGGGTGGGGCGGGGGGGGGGGGGGGGAAACAGGTCAACAGAAAACCGGTAACGGGTAACGGGTAACCCAAAACTGGTAAATGTGCGGGTACGCAACCCGTTGCCCGGTTTCTCATTACCGGTTACCGGTTACCGGTTACCGGTTTCCTGTTGACCGGTTGTGCGTTACGCTTCGCCTACGGTGTTCAACCGGCCAGTTGCGGCAAACCGGGATTGTGATTGACACTCCCGTTCACCGGCGGTAGCGTTTATTCACAGGCTGCCGATCGGTGTTTCGCAGTGGTTTTGGAAGGCAGCGAGCCTGGGCAGGAAGCGCGATGGGGACTCGGCGATTGCGAGTGTTGTTCGCGTGGCCGTGTTTGCGCCGGCGTGGCAGAGGGTAGGGTGCGTCTCGACGCACCAACTTCTGGGCAGGGCTGGAGGGTCTACCAGGCTTGGATTGTGTCACTGGATAGGTACGAGGGATGGTCCGACGCCTGGTCCGTGGGTGGCCGGCGCCGGCAAGGACCGCCTGGTGAAGGAGGCTTGCAAATGAAGCGTTGTCTACGAGGAATCGAATTTCGCGCCCTGATCGCGGGCGTGTTGGTCTGCGGGTTGACGCCCGCCCTGGCCTGGGCACTGCCGCCGGCGCCGCTGAACGACGAGCCGGCGGACGCCGAGGTAATCACCGACCTGCCGGCCCTGATCTACGGCACCACCGTGCTGGCCAACGACAGCATTACCACGCTGCCGGAGTTGCCGGACATTACGTCGTACGTGGACGGTCCGGACGTGTACTACAGCCTCACGCCGGCCTCGACCGCCACGTACCGCATTCAGCTCCATCCGTGGCAAAAGGCGCCGCTGCGGTCGTCGGACCGCCGGTTCACGATTTATGTCTTGAATGAAGAAGGCACCGGCATCGCCGGCATCCGCGCGCCCGGCAGCGCGCGGGCCGTCACTCTCGACGTCGAGCTTACGGCCGGCGTGCAATACACGATCGGCGTCGACCACAACAGCTCCACGCACGACAACTTCCAGTTCACGCTGCTCGTGGACGAGTTGCACCTCGTCTTTCCGGACGACTGTGCGACCGTGGAGACCCTGCCCGCCACGCTGCCGGTGGTCGTCCTCAACAACATCGACGGCGCCGCCGGCGACTTCACCTTCGTGCAGGGCACCGGCCGTTGCGCGGTCTCCGGCTCGTCGCCAACCCAGGCGCTGGGCATCGACCACGTCTTCAAGTTTATTGCCCCGTATGCCGGCGATTTCGCCATCGAACTGGTGGGGATGGGCTTCGACGCCGTGCTCTATGTGAACGATACCTGCCCGCCGGAGTTTCCCGACGGCTGCCTGGGCGCGTCCAACCACAGCACTTCCGGCACCAGCGGCGGCAAGCACGAACTCGTCGTGGTCAGCCTGATGGAAGCGGTGGAGTACTACATCTACGTGGATAACGGCAACCCGGACTTCACCACGGGCGAGTACGGGCTCATCGTTGAGGACGCCTTCGTCTACGAAATCAACGAGCTCGAGCCGAACGATACATCGGCCACCGCCTCACCCCTCACGACCCCGCTCAACGGCGGACAGTTGGTCGGCCCGCTGGACGAAGACTGGTACGCGGTCACGGGCCAGATCGGCGACCGGGTCTATGCCTGGGTCAACAACGGCGGCTCGAGCAACAGCACGCTCGACACCGACCTCGGCTTCTACGCCCCCGATCGGGATCACGGGCGGGACGCCCGTGCCACATTGATCGAGTTCGACGACGAGGACGGCGACGGGGCCAACGCGCCGATCGAGGACCTGCGCTACGTCTACTCCACGACCTCTCCGGTAATCGCCGGGGCCCAGATGATCCTGGACGGCACGCACTATTTCCGCGTGACCGATCAGAACGACACGGGCACCGTCCACCGCTATCGCTTCCACGTGGGCGTGGAACCGGCTGGCCGCATTCCGCTCGCCGAGTGCGAGCCGAACGACACGATCGACGAGTTCGATTACACCGGCAAGCACTACTACACCGGTGCCGTCACCTCCACGGACGACAGCGATTTCTACGCCTTCGAGGCCACGGTCGGCGACCGCGTCTTCATCGCTTTTGACGGCGACCCCGAGCGCGACTCCGCCGGCGACGTCTCGCCCAACGAGGACCCGTTGGCCTTCCACGGCAAGCTCGTCATCTACGACCCCGAGGGCGACATCCTGATCAGCGATATCAGTGACTCGAACTCGATCCAGTCGCCGCCGGACTACCCGGCCCAGGGTGGTTTCTTCTTCGCCCGCACGACCGGGACGCACTACGTCGAGGTCAGGCCGCAGAGCACGTCTTCCCAGACCGGCCCGACCGAGACCTACGAGCTGGCCATCTTCCTCAACGACGCCGCCCCGGCGCTCGTCGAGGACACGGATCCCGTCGTGATCCTCGATTACGACTTCGAGAACAACATCATCCACGGCACGGCGATCGACGAGGCCGAAGGCGACACGGGCATCTGCGACGTGATGCTCAGTGCCGTCACCAACCTGCAGATCACCAATCTGAGCACCATCCCCGCCGGGACGGTCACGTTTGATATCGAGCTGATCGACCCCGGCCAGAGTGGCCAGGGCAAGCTCTTCGTGAGTGACTGCGCCGGCAACACCTTCTGCGAGATCGTGAGGATCGACGTTGCCGCTCCACTGTGCGAGGGCGCGCCGGTCTCCGGCCGCGCGCTCAACAGTCTGCACGATCCGATCCACGTCACGGATTACGACCTGACCGGCATCTTCGCCGAGATCGAGGTCGGCGAGCCCGGCCCGGTCGCCGACGTCAGTGTTACCGTGACCATCGACACGCTGGATACCGGCGACATCGACCTCTATCTGGTCAGCCCGGCGGGCACTTCGGTCGAGCTCGTAACCGACCGTATGAGCAGCTCCGGCACCGACATGCTCGACGTCACCTTCGACGATGATGCCGAGGGCATCCTGCCGATTCTGGGCTCCGCGGCGCCCTACACCGGCACCTGGTTGCCGGAAGACCCTGACGGCCTGGCTCAGCTCATCGGCGAGGAGGCCCAGGGTACGTGGAAATTGAACGTCATCGACGACGCCTCGTCGGCCGACTTCGGCGCCACGCTGGTGCGCTGGTCGTTGGACTTGGTCGCCGGCTTCCCCGGCCCGCAATCGTTCGCCGGCACCGCCAGCGATACCGAGGGCTTCGACGCCGGCATCGCGTCGATCGAGCTAATCGATGCGACCAACCTCGAGCTCAACCTGCCGGAGGACTTCACGCCGGGCGATCCGGTCGTGAACTACACGGTCACGCTGATCGACTCCACGATGGGCGGAACCGGTACCGTTATCGTGACCGACTTGCAGGCCAACACCTGCGAGAGCGCGATCGCGCTGAACGGCCTGGTCGACGAGACCGGCCCGGCCAACACCGGCGAGGTCACCACGTCGCTCACCTTCAAGCAGGAGGTCGAGCAACTGGTGCCGGAGAGTGATCTGGCCGGCGTGGTCTCGGTCATCACCGTTCCGGATTCGTTCACCGTCGGCGAGGTCGAGGTGGCCCTCATGGTCGATTCGGACAACCAGGGGCGCATGGCCGCCGAGCTGTCGCACGGCGGCGAGTTCGCCACGCTGGTCAACCGCATCGGCATGGAGGATCGCAGTTCCTCTGGCAACACGAAGAACAGCTTCGACGTCTTGCTGGATGATGACGCACTGCAAGAGGACGACATCCACGAGGAACCGGCATTGGGCAGCGTGGCGCTGCTCGGTTTGCATCAGCCGGACGGCCGTGGTGAGTATTTCGGCAACGGCGTCAGCACCGACAAACGCGACAACATGCTCTTCCGACTGGCCGGGCTGGACGCGGCCGGCGACTGGGAGCTGGTGGTCGCCGACGCGCGGATGATGAGCTCCTCGGAGAACTACTTCCGCCGCTGGGCGCTGATCCTGAAGAGCCCGTGTGGGCCGGAGCGCTACATCGGCCGCGCGCTCGACCTGGCGCCGGGCACGGGCATCTGCTCGATTGAGCTGGCCGGCGGCGCGACCAATCTCATGGTCGTGGCCGACTTTGAGGCGGGTGCCGAGGTGGTTGACTATCGCCTGGAGCTGGTCGACCCGACGCTGCCGGGCAGCGGCACGCTCGAGATCAGCGACTGCATCGGAAATGTCACCACCGTCCTGATCGACCTGGCGGCGGCCTCCGCGGACGTCAACCCGCCGGTCGTGACGGGCAGCGTCAATCCGGACACGTTGGACTTTGAGGGCCTCGCGACTGAGCTCGAGCCCGGCGACGGCGGGATCGCCAGCGTCGAGCTGGCGCCCTTTGCGCACAATCTGCAGATCGAGGGCCTGCTCCCTGAGCCTCCTACTATCGCATTTATCATTGGCCTGGTGGACCCGGCCCAGAATGGCCGCGGCTACGTGCGGGTCACCGACGTGTGCGGCTGGCGTGCCTACATCCTGGTCGAGATCGACGCCGTCGCCCCGGTTTGCTCCGGCTCGGCCGGCGCCACGAAGCGCTACGTCAGCACCAACGACCCGCTGCCCATTCCGGATAATGACCCGGTCGGCGTGGTGTCATCGATCACTGTCCCGGATGCGGACCTCATCAGCGACGTGAACATCACGCTGAACATCACCCACGGGTTCGACGACGACCTCGATGTCACGCTCATCAGTCCGCCGCAGGTCACGCTCTTCACCGACATCGGCAGCACCGGCAATGACTTCATCGATACCGTGCTCGATGACGAGGCGGACGCGCCGATCCCGGATTCCTCGGGCGAAGCGCCCTTCACCGGTTCCTATCAGCCCGAAGGCGGACCGGCGCTGTTCACCTATGACGGCGACTCCGCCGCCGGCGACTGGAACCTGAAGGTGGTTGACGACAAGACCAACGACACCGGCAC
>SDBV01011692.1_pt1 | contig 11333 bp, 7 predicted proteins | sample 2277081 | NCBI WGS metagenome assembly SDBV01 (sample SAMN10402039, study PRJNA504765) | marine sediment metagenome | isolation source: marine sediment core GS10_PC15, 223 cmbsf | place: Arctic Ocean: Southern Knipovich Ridge | collected 2010
CTTTTTTTGTCTTTTAAGCTGTTTAAGCTCTAATGCATACAAAATTTTCGAAGGATAACTTACAAGTGTGTACTTGCTCATTTCCGTGAAATTGTATTGATGTTGTCCCACACCTGTGACATTTTCCAGATAGGCTTTCAAGTCAGTGACATTATACTTCCCTGTCAGATAGGTAAATAACTCGGTTCCGGGATAAGCTGTTGCAAAAGCAAATGAAACATGTTTAGGTTCCAATTCAAGACTCTCAAGAAATTTTTTTGTCTCTTTCAGCGTTTCCCTTGTTTCTCCGGGCATGCCCAGCACAATGTTGGCATGAGGGAAAATGCCGCTTTCCGTTGTCATCTTCATTGCAGAATAGTTCTGACTCACAGTTATCTTTTTTTTCATGATATTCAGAATCTTCTGACTCCCTGACTCTATTCCATAGCTGATACGGATAAATCCGGCTTTTCTCATCTTATCTAGCATTTCTTTTGTAACAAAGTTCGGTTTGCCGCCTCCTGAAAATATCCTGAATCCCATATTCCTGGCTGCAATTTCATCGCATAGTTCCATAAACCATTTCCTGTCTGTCATGATAAGATCGTCCCAGGTCTGGAGCACATTTATCCCGTATGATTCCTTTAGATGCGTAAGATATTTAATGATGTAATCAATACTGTGTTTTCTATGGGTACGGTCGAAATGATAGCAAAACGTGCAGTCATAAGGACATCCTCTGGTTGCGACTATCGGCAAGACCCTGTCCTTTTCCGTAAGCTTAAGTTCCTTCGGAAGCGTGCTGTTTACCCAGTTTCTCTGGATAGTTATAAATGCCTCATAATCAACCTCGTTCCAGTCGGGATATGAAATGTAATCGAGGTTTCTGTTAAGTTCAGGTTTATTCTTAATAAACTTTCCGTCTTCCCTGTAATACAGCCCTGGTATTTTTTGAATTTTGTCTCTGTCAGGATAATTTTCAAGAAACCTGTGGATTACTTTTTCACCGTCAGAGGCGACTACAAAATCAACCTCTGTATTTTTTTCCCACAAATCAAGTATCGGGGTACCAAGACCGCCTCCGATAATTATTGGTACATCTTTTCTGTTTTTTGCCTGCTTAACCAGATTTTCACTGAATGGATAAGAACTTACTATCGAACCTATTCCAAGTAAATCAAAATCCTTTTCGAGAATTTCATTTATCAGTTTCTGCTCATACTCTTCTTTGTTTAAAACATCATTTAAGATGCCTCTCCTGTTTGCGATGAAAAATGCATCATATATTTCACTCTCATGTCCTGCTTCCCGTATGGCTTTTGAGACATACATCAGATGAAGAGGAGGAGTACAATAAGAATCACCACCTCTTCTTATCGGATTTACCAATAAAACTTTCATTAAATTTTAATCCTCTGTCTTTTACATTTCATAATGAAATTTTCTTTTATGCCACAAACAAATAATGAATTAAGCAGTCAGTAATTCTCTGAATCTTGTTATTGCATTGCCGTCTCTATAGGGATCCATCAGAGGTGAATGTAATGGTATGGGATTTCGATAAGTATTCGTTTCCATATCTTTTATCTCCATAACCTTTGTTTTCAATTCTTCGTAATTGTGGGTAAGCACTCCATCGATTTTTGAATAAGGTGTACTCATGTAACAACCCATGGGGTCATGCCAGATAGCAGGCTTATTTGCACTCAAAGCTTCAAAGGTCGTAGATGTAAATGGAAAAGAAACCACCATATTAGAAATAGAAATCAACTCAGATGGGTCTGCCTGATCCGAACAAATAATCATCCTGGGATGATCGTCCATATTTTTATATAATTCTAAAAGCCTGGGACCATGAACCGGGTCAAATATCAGATGAATATCCCGGTTTTTCTTTTCCTTAAATAAGATGTAAATACCCGGAAACTCGTCAGCCAGCTTTAAAAGGTGCTCGGCAAAAGCAAGTCCTTCCTTATAAGAGGTAAATCCATTCCTTGAGTATGTACTGTCAAACGCTACTATCTTAAAACTGTTCTCCAGTTTTTTTAAATCGGAATCCGTGGTCTGATCTGTTGCCTTATTATCGATATACTTACCCCAGAGACACCCTATGACATGAACCTGTTTAAAAGTCCCGGGATGTTTTTTAAAATACTGGGTTAAAAGTTCGTCCCATGTAACAAAATGGTCATAATTGAGATATGTCCAGAAGGGATGACGCATATCACATTTTTCTTCTTCTACTCTCAAATTACATCCCAGGTTCATAGAATCTGTAAAATACCATGTCTGGATGCCAGTCTGGTTCATAGCAATATTACGACCAATATGCCCTATCCCGAAGTCACAATAAGTTATAAAATGTTTAAATTCAATATCCTCCTGCACTTTCAGCCAGCTGAAATAATGGAAAAAAACATTGCAGGCTGTATTAATTTCTTCAGCATTGCGCAAAAAGTTCTTTTTCAAGGCAAGCCAGAAGAGCCTTATCCACTTGCTGAAATGGGAAAAACAGCGTCCGACTTTCGGTGGGTAATACACTGCACCAGGCATTTCTGTTAATTGTTTTTTATGCTCTTCCATCAAAGCAACAATAGGAAGATAAACAACATCTTCAGCATGAATTTTATTGTTATCTATTATAAAATCAGGCCTCTGCTGGATATCCTTTAGCTGACGTGTTGGTGATACAATAGCTACGCCATAAGAATAACTTCTTTTTTCTTTTTTTTGACGAGAGTGAAAGCCGCCCAAAAGACCACTGGCTAAAGTTTGAGCCGATAACCTTGCCATGGTAATCAAATAGACCTTCAGATTCTCAAAAAAAGCGGCAATATGCGTTCTCACTGGAAATTGAACGTCCGGATGTTCAAAAAAAGTCTGATTGCTTTTTGAAAGCAGTGATTTTAAATATAAATAAGAACTTACATTTATATCCGGATAGACAAGCACCGGACCTGTATTGAACAGTTTTTCTATGCGATGCAGAAGGATATTGACTGAATAAAATTCTGCCAGCTTGTCACATAAATTCTTTTTAAAGGCATTCTCAGCTACAGAAGACTGCAAAGTGTCAGAAACATATTCAAAGAGTTCCTTATGCTCTTTTCTGTATTCTGGAAAAACAGATTCAATAACCTCAACGGCTTTGTCAGTTGCCTGCCTATATATACTTTTCCCGTCTATCGAGTCTGCAGGTAATAATTTAAGCACACCTTTTTGAAGAAGCTGTTCTATATAATCAGGAAAAGTTCCGGTAAACCCATGATACGGCCCATTTTTTATGTGGTAAGCAACAAACGGCTCAATAAGGTAAACCGTTTTAGAATTTTTGATGTAGTTTTTCAGAGTACCTCTACTGACATTATTAAACGATTCAAGAATAACCAGTTTGAAAGGTCTCAAAACTAATCTATTGCATAGCAAATTTAACATACACGGTTAAACTTCATCCCAAGCGCTCGTATGATAATACAGCTCGGGGAATATGTGCGGAATCCATGGTTTTTCATCAGTCCATTTAACACCAATAATATCTTGAGAGGGAATTACGCCCAGTACAAACTGTATTGCTGTTTCAATTTTTTCAAATGAGATATTATTTGCTCCGGATGCCTCAGAGATTTTACCGCTACCAAGAGCACACTCGTAATTCAGCAGACTGACCACCTTATCAGACACCCCAATATTTGCAGCCCTTGACACAAGAGACGGCCCCAACTTTTTAAGCAGGGCTCCTGGATTAAGAATCCTTGCCATGTATCCTCCGTCATGAGTAAACCTTATTTTTTGAACCGTGTTCATCTGTGTGAAGCAATAAATATAAAACGGATGCCTTGGATGTATTGAAATCAAGCGGATATTAAGCGAATTCAGCAGGCCTGCTACAGAAGGAAAAACCCGTCGGGGCAACGAGAGTTCTATCAACCTGTTATCGAAAACAACAAGATAACCGATAGCTTTCTGATTCTCCAGGCAAATAAATAGTTTAAATCCACCTATGCCCCTTTCCATACGCAGGAATAAATACTCCCATACCGGACGGTCTCTTAAAACAGAGCCGGATAAGGCACTATAAGTCTCGTTGTAAAATTCCATGCACTTTTTAAGATCATCTTTTTTATATGGCAACACATTAATAAAGCTCTTTGAATCAAGAGGTGAAATAATTTCCAGATCAACATAACGTCCAACTCCGTAATAACCAAAACGTGGATAAAATCCATCAACAGCCCGCCTGCCGTAAACAAGAGATATGTCCATCCCCCGTGAAGTCATAACCTCTATAGCTTTATTCATCAGTTCCGAAGCAATTCCCTGTCCACGCCATTCGGATTTCACGCCCACTGAAGAAACACAGCCGGCAGAGAGTACAGAAACATCAAGTAATATACTCCTTTCTACAATCCTTACAAGACCGATTAAGTCCCCCTGCTCAGAACGAGCCATAATTAAGTTCTCCTGTGATATACTGGGTTCTGCGTCAAAAATGGTCTGTTGAACAATGCGGGAGGTAGAATAATCAGGCCCGAATATTTTTGAAAGAAAATCAATGATTTCCTCTCGATCCGGTTTTCCTCTTCCAACAGAGACCTGGTACCGGCTCATGCAAAACCTTGTTTGATCATTTCACAGATTTTTATAACGTGTTCTTTGCTCCAGCCTTCATGACAGCCAATTACCAGACATTTTCTGTAATCAGGTCTTAACATATTTCTTGCAAAATCAAAATGTAAGACAGGAACATCCAGTGACAAGGCTTCTTTAATTTTCTCTGATATTATCTCCAGTTTCAGTGCATCTCCGGAAATTGGGACTGCGAATGGAACAATCTCTTCATCTTCATATGCTGGAACACAATCAGGCAATATTTCCTTTATAATGGACCAGATCTCTTTTCTGTGAATTATGTCTTTCTCTATATTCCCTTTTGCAGAGGGTAAAGCAGAGTATGCTTTTTGAGGAAAAGCTACTAAATCAGGCAGATATCCGTACAAACTATTAGTCTCAAAAATTGTTTCCGATCCAAAGGAGCCATTGTTTATTGCAATAAGTTTATCAATGGCTTGTTCAGCCCTATCTTCATGTATGCTGGACAGTTTTTCATGCTCGGCAAAAACCTTCTCATATATATCTGATCGCTTGCTATAGAAACCACCTCCCAGGCAACAAGGGTACAGCTTCGCCAAACTAATTATGCTAAAATCTCCCCACTCCATAAGAAATCTTCCGTTTACTTTAGTAAAAATGGTGTTTGCACAATCATTAAGGATAATCCAATCTTTCTTTCTGGCAACTAACTCAATATCAGTAAGGTTCTGAGGAAATCCAAACTGATGAAAAACTAAAATTGCCTTTGTACGGCTTGAAGGGGTCATGGTAGGAAAAGCTGTACGGGATATTGCCGAAAGCACGCATTGCCCAAGATGCGGTGGAACCAGAATTTCATCCATGCGAGCAAGACCAAAAGCCTTTAGACCTTCTACCATTGCCGACCTGCCACATGTAAAAGGCAGAACCTTAAGCCCAGTCATAGATTCAAAAATATTAAAAAACGTATTACCCCTATTGCCTTCTTTAAAAACAGGATAAAGCCCTGTCATTTAAAAACATCCTCAAAATGTTTTGTTCCTCTGAATACAGTTACTGTACGGCCTCCAAACCCTCTCTTGAACAACGCGATGTTTCGCTCTTTTTCGGAAGGATTTGGATTTATCCATAATTGCCCCATATCAATAAACCGGCATCCCATATTGTGGGCAGTTACTATTGCCTGCCATAAACCCATATGCCCGATACCGCTGTTGGAGGACAATTCAGGATCTACAGCAGAAGAAGCATACAAACAATATTTATTTAGAACAAAAAAGACATGGGCAGCGACCGGGCGTCCGTCCTTTTGTTTTATAAAACCAACAAAGGCCTCATTGTTTTTAATCATTTCATACATTAGATGAAAACTCTCCTTGCTCCTTGTCTGCTTTCCTGTCGCTTTGAGATGCAGTTTTCTATAATCTTCACACTTTTCAAAGCTGTAGTTGGAACGAGAAACTGTTTCATATTCAAAAATTTTTGCGGCCTTATTAATTAGAGGTTTATAGCTCTTTCGCAAATCAGTCCAGAGTGCCTTGTTATTTTTTGAACAATCTATAAGCTGACAGACAGACGATTCATCAACATATCCAAAATCAGTTAACCAGTTATAAGAATGCCTGCCTTCAATAAGTTCCACTCCTTCGATCATTGCCTTGTGGTTGCTTACACTGTTCTTTTTTGCAAGTTCTTCAATATAAGTAAAAATAAACTTCTGTAACTTCTCATATTCTTTTATATACGGAGAATTATGTATAATGGGAGACCTTAAATACTCTCCGCCATATCGGTACTGCAATATTCCTGAGTCATCCTCAAAACAATACAACGGAACAAGGGCAACGACTTCAGCTGAATCGGAAAGAACAATGAAAGAATCATCGCGCTTTAAATGACCGGAAAAAAGCTCGTTATCATACTTTCTTACACCGGACGAGTACATCGGGGTTGCTCCCGGGATTTTCATAAGTCCGTCTCTCCAGTAAGCATCGAACTCATCGTCCCAGGTATGGATTACTTTCATCATAAATCAAAATCCAGACAGTTCCTGCATAGGTCGACTGCATTGAGCCTACCAACTCTATTAAGCTCAATCATTCTTTTTCTGCAGTCAGAATTCCAGATTTCGTGGATAGATTTGTCCTTTACATTCCCCATAGAAAGTGTTCCGTTAAAGTCAGTATCGCAGAATGTTGTCTCCCCGTTGGAGAAGATAAACAAATCCTGTCTGTATATCCTGTTACAATTTTTTCCTTCAGGGCGTTTTCTTCTTTCCGCATACTCCAGATTGGAACTGACATCTTTGGAAAACGCCTCTAGATTATTAACAGCCATAATATCAGCACGGCTGGTATATATCTTCAGAAAATCATCAATTTCCTCTCTGGCAAATTTCTGGTCAATAATCTGAACTCTTGTAAACGGTGTCCTTTTGCCGGATTTACGTTTTAAATCAATAAATCTTTCGAAGTTTGATAGCATCTTACCCCAATCAGCTTCAGGAGAAATTTTTTTGTATGTCTCAGGAGTAGTTGCATTAACAGACATGTTCATAAAAACAGTTTTTGAATTAATTATTATGTTAGAGAAATATTCATTTAATCCCTGCCCGTTAGATGAGAGCCATACAGGACCTAAATCCTTTTTTGCGGATACATAATCCAGGAGTGTTGAGAATTCCGGATGTAAAATTGATTCTCCAATATTATAGAGCCACAGCCCATCTATTTTGTCTTTATCCAGCTCATTAACGCATTTTTTAAATATTGCGGGTTCCATGTCAATTATTGTCCTGGTCAGACTCTGGCGAGGACACATCGTGCAGCTTAAATTACATCTGCTGGTCATTTCCAAAAGTACTCGTGAGGGAAAATCAGGTCTGGGCTTAAACAAAGGGTTTGATCTTAAAATCGGAATAAGCCGCAGCTTATCTTTAATATATCTGTCAAATAAGGAACTGTCTTCTTCTGCATCTAATAAATTCAGAGAGTTATCAACTTTTACCGGTCTAAGCGACCTTAATTCCCTGTATGAAAGGAGGTTCTCCCCTTCAAAAGCAGGTTTATTGTCATTCATTACTAAACCGGGGCTTACAAATTCCATTTATTTTTTCTGATTAAGCTAAAACGAGTTTTGAGTTACATATGCTGTTTCTTTTACTTTTTTAATCGCTCAATAGCTTCAGCCAGTTGCTCTTTATTTTTCGTCAATGACAGACGGACGTAGTCTTCTGCGGATTGACCGTAAGAAACACCATCTATAGAGGCGATGCCGTATTTTTTTAATAATTCCTCTGCATTTCCCCCGGCATGTTCGCCAATTTGTGACACATCCAGCATGGCATAAAACGTACCATCAGGAGGAACAATAGAAAAAGAAGTGCTGTTCAGACCTTTTACCATGAAATCTCTTCGCTCCTTATAGGTCTCGACCATGTTATCAACCATATCCTGCCTTCCTTGAAGTGCCGCCAGAGCAGCATACTGGCTCGGCGCTGCTGCACAAGTAGCAGTATGCTGGTGAATAAGACTGACTTTGGAAATAATCCTTTCACAGCCAAGCAGATACCCTATTCGCCAGCCGGTCATTGCATAGGTTTTGGAAAAACCGTTCGCTATTATCAGACGGTCACGCAGATTATTAAATTCGGAGAGTGAAATGAATTCAGTAAAAACTATTCTGTCATAAATTTCGTCGGAAATAATATACAAGTCATTACGCTCAGCAATTTGGGCAATCTGTGCCAATTCGCTTTTTTTGAAAACATATCCTGAAGGATTAACCGGATTGTTTATCAATATAGCTTTAGTCTTTGAACTTACGGTTTCTTTCAGTCTCGACAAATCTGGAGCCAGTTTTTCTCCCGCAGGAATAAACCGGGGAAAACCGCCGTTGAGCAGAATCATGTCTCGATAACTCAGCCAGCATGGTTCAAAAAGTATGACTTCATCTCCGGGATTGATAAGTGCCTGCATTAAATACATCAACCCTTGCTTAGCTCCAGGAGTAACGAGAACCTCTGTCTGCGGGTTGTATAATGCCTGATAGCAAGAATTGTGGAAATCGGCAATAGCTGTTCGTAACTCCAGAATGCCAGTTGAAGCAGTATATCCATTACGCCCTGATTTAATAGCCTCAAAAGCTGCCTCTTTTATGTGTTGTGGAGTATCAAAGTCCGGCTGCCCCCAGGTCAAATCAATAACCTCTTTTCCATAACCAGCTTTATCAAGGATTTTCTGCGCCATAGCCATTGATGCTGAGGGTATAATCTGTTTCAATCTCTGAGCAAGCGGAAACATTTTTAAAACTCCTTTTTATAGAGGTTTTTAATCAGCTCTTCCTTGATTTTTTCTTTGGTATCCCGGTACGGGGCTTCCTCCTCTGAACTTAACAACCCGCCAAGACCATCGGCTATTCCGATTACCCTGGTGGGGTTTGTCACAGAGTCAACAACTACGCTTCCGCGTTGACCAATAACACCTCCAGCCACTAATGATATTCCAGATAACATGGTGGAGCCCATAGAACCAATTGTCTTTTTGGTTTCGATTACTAAACCAATCTCAGCTGCAAGTGCCGCCCTGATGTCTACACGGCATACGGACAACCCTTTTGCCAAAGCGGCATCCCAGAATGATTTTAAAAAGGCATTGGGACGTGCCGCATAAACAGCAGTATGCTCTAATAATAAAGGAACATATTCCTCGGTCAAGTCCTTAGCGTATTCAACACCAAAAGATACAGTAGCGCCAATCTGGTTAAGCATATCCTTCAAGTCACCGGGGGCTTTAATTTCCTGTGCAGTGATGACAGGTATTCCCTGCTGTTTTAAAGACAGTTTTATAAGGTCTGCATTTTCTTTGTCTGACAAAACCATAACCATACCTTCATGCCGTCTTTGAGAAAGCAGCGTACAAACACTTAAGCGCAGAACCCGCTCCTCAGAATACCAGGTAAAAATGCTTTTACGTATATGTCTTTCAAGTCTGCTTTCACGCATTTGAGAACAGCTTTCGTCTAAGAGTAGCCAGTCTACCTTGCCATCTAAGCTTTTGATAATAGACGTTGCTTCACCGAGGTCTGAAGCCTCTACATTACCAACCACAAAAGAAGAACTTTGCCGTACAAAAGGGAAAGAAGTTCGTCCCGTTTTAGAAACTGTTATTGAAAAAACTGATTCTTTCCCTGTCTTCTTAGATTGGCTGACCATCTCATTAGCAATTAACCGTGCCTGCCCTACGGCGTTTATAGATTCTTTCCCTCTCACAACACCTGTATTAACCACTATATCTACATTAGGAGATGTTTCCTTCTGCATGTTTTCTTTGATTCGCATCGCTGTTGACTCGGCAAGTTCCCGGGAGACATTGACCCTGTCAGTCTCACTTACTTCTACAATCAGCATGCGGGGATCAACCTGATATTTTCTTGCTGCATCATAAATAATCTTTGAAAAACTCGAGTGAAACTGAGCAATACCAGAAACAAGGCTCATATCATCCACTCCCTGCTCCCTGTGCATCATAGGCTTAATAACTCTTTCACCAAGATCCATTACTTTATAAGGATCCACGCCAGTGCTGTAGCCTAATTTCTCAAGCACCGTAACCAGCACCTCGGTTTGGGCATTTCCAGCACTTCTTCCCATGCCCTGCAAGGATGAATCCACAATACTCGCCCCGGCTTTTACAGCCTCCAATGTGTTTGCAATTGCCAGCTGCAGGTTATTATGCCCATGAAACCCAATTTCTTTATCTGTCACATCTCTTAATCGAAGAATATATTCCCTTATATCTACAGGGAACATGCCGCCTGCAGAATCGACTATGGTAATTACATCAGCACCAAACTGGTCAGCCATTTTAGCCAGTCGTATAAATTCATCTATTGAAACTGCATACGATTTCATAAGATTTGAAGCCACCGTCATTCCCAACTCCTTGGCCTTTTCTATATAGGATTTTGCATATTCAATCTCCGTTATATTTGTGCCTATACGGACAAAACCCATACCGTGGTCACCAGCCATTTCCAGATCTTGCATTTTCCCGATACCCGGGATAAAGAACATGCCGAATTTAGCCTTGCTTCCACTTAAAGCAGATTTAGCCGCCTGGAGATACTCTTCGTCTTTGGCAGCTGCCTGACCCTTTCCAGCTTTAGACGAACCAAGACCAGTGCCGTGACCTACCTCAATAAACCTGAAGCCGGCTCTCTCAAGCCCCAGACAGATAATATAGGTGTCTTCAGCGGTAAACTGGTAGTCAATAAGATAACTGCCGTCACGAAGGGTACAATCAAGGATTGTAATATTTCCTGTCTCCTGCTTCATTAAATGTTATCTTTCAAGAGTTTTATGATATAGATACATAGTGAATTCATAGAGTGGGTAATCGTGTCGAATCGTAATAAAACGGGTTAATCCACGTCCTATCGTAAACGCCCTCTCCGGTGAAAAGTGGAAATTTTTTTTAAGCCTGTAATCCACGTAGTTTGTAAGAAAATTTACTGCCACACCTTTTGTGCTAATTGCCATCATGGCCTCAAGCATCTGCTGCACGTATTTCTCGTGTTTCTGCATCTTGAAGCTAAGAGCACCAGAGGAAAGTACAAAATCAAACTTTTTTTTAGGAGGATTTTTTAAGATATCTTTCACCTGAAAGTTTGTCTCTGGATAGCGTTTTTTGGCCTCTTCTATCAGCTTTTTGCTTAGATCTATCCCAAGATAGTCTATGTTACCGAATCTCTTTACAAGGTAGGGG
>SDBV01011693.1_pt1 | contig 11332 bp, 7 predicted proteins | sample 2277081 | NCBI WGS metagenome assembly SDBV01 (sample SAMN10402039, study PRJNA504765) | marine sediment metagenome | isolation source: marine sediment core GS10_PC15, 223 cmbsf | place: Arctic Ocean: Southern Knipovich Ridge | collected 2010
GTCCATGTCATGCCCAGAGTCCACCACCAGTTTCCCTTGACACGGACGGTCAAATAATCGCCCAGCACCTCATCGGCAAGTGTGAGCAGCTTTTCTGTCATTCCGTAATCGACAGTTATCACCGGAGGATGAAGCTTGTCCATGTCATCATAGGATTTCAGCGGAGCATCCCACACATAAGAACCGCCGTCCTCGCCTCCGATTTTTGTTTCGTGCATCCCCCAGTCGCTTTCTTCATGAACGTAGGGAACGGTAAAATATGGCGCTACAACCCTGTCATCGCCCATTGTTTCACCCCAGAAAATTTCCTTCCTGAGGATCATTTCCCACTCTCGGGCAAGTTCACCCATGCATTCCATATCGGCATCGGTAATTATTTCATTCCAGCCGTTCTCCGGATCGCAGAAAATGACCGGACGTGTTTGTTCGAGAGCATTGTGACTCAACCAGAGTTTGCGCTTTTCATCTTCTATAGTCCGCGCGGCAAGCTCCGATACACGACCTGCAAGACTACGGAGCACTTCACTGTCCGAACTCCCGATACTTATTTTTTCTGATTTATAAGTTTTCTTTGCAAGTGCTGACTGGGTTTGATCAACCATAGTAATTACTCCAATATTGCAAACTCAGGATTCTACATAATTTTTTTTGACAGGATTACAGGATAAATAAAAATGATTATTTTTCTCTGTAGTCTCTGTTGTAAGTTGCAGTGCGAGCATGTAAATTATTTATATATTAAAGCGTTACACCAATTTGCGAAAAACACTTTTCAGTCCTTTAAATCTTGTTAATCCTGTCTGAAAATTTTCCGGATTTTGCGGGATTCTATTTCAAACTTTCGACGCTTTTCACTTTTTCTTTTTAAACGATATCCTTAACGGTGTCCCCTCAAAACCAAACTTTTCCCGCAGGCGCCGTTCAAGGTACCGGATAAAATTTTCTTTCATTTTTCTCAAATCATTCACAAAAATTATAAACGATGGCGGTTCTATTCCATGCTGGGTGCCGTACATAATTGAAAAAGTGCCTGCCCCGGGCGGAATGGGAAGTTTTTCAATAAAAGCGTTGAATTCAGAGGTTTTGATACGCAACTTCCGGGCTTCTTCAATACTGATAGCCGTTTCAATGAGTTTCGGTATTCTTTTTCCTGTGAGAGCCGATGTAAACAATATGGGGTAATAAATCTTGTCCGGCAGTTCATCGTGAATTCCGGTCTCGAAGTTCTTCATGGACATGTGATCCTTCTTAACAAGGTCCCACTTGTTCGCAGCGATAATTAGCCCCTTACCCATATTGGTCACATCATCTATTACATTCTTTTCATAGGATGTGAGCCCCTGGCTGCTGTCAATCACTACAACCGCAACATCACACCGTGAAAGACTCTTCTTTGTCCGCAGGTAGCTGTAGTATTCGAGCGATTCCTTCAGTTTGGTAATCTTCTTCAATCCGGCGGTATCCACCAGGGTAACTGCGCGCCCGTTGAAATTGAGATGGGTATCGGTTGAGTCACGGGTAGTTCCGGGAATATCGGTAACAAGCACTTTTTCAGAGCCGGCAAGAGAATTTACTATGGATGATTTTCCCATATTGGGACGTCCGATAATAGCAATCCTGAGCGTTTTGTCTTTCTCCTCTAACTCCTTATCCGCGGCAGGAAGCAGTTCAACGATCGCATCGAGAATGTCACCGGAACCACGGCCTGTTTTTCCAGAAATCGGGTATGGCTCGCCGATGCCCATGTTGTAAAACTCATACATATCATACTCATCACGGTTCCTGTCTACCTTGTTGACACCGAGAATGACCGGTTTTGTGCTCTTAATTATATCATCGCGGATTTTCATATCAAGATCCGTAATTCTGGTTTTAACATCTACCAGAAGCAGTACGACATCAGCATCCTCGATTGCGATACGGGACTGTTCGCTTACTGCAAGTTCCATCTGATCCCGGCTTGAGATAACATATCCTCCTGTATCGACGAGCATGAAAGGCTTCCCGTTCCACTCGAACTCGACTGCGTTACGATCTCTGGTTACTCCCGGCCGGTCATCGGTTATGGCAAGGGGTTTCCTTATTATCCGGTTGAAAAGAGTTGACTTGCCTACATTCGGCCTGCCAATAATTGCGACAATCGGTAAATTCATTTATTAATTCCTCATCTTTTTATGCTTTTAGCTTTCAATAGCCGTAATTCATTAATTTTAAATCTTATAAACAAAATATTTTAACACAGTGAAAAATATTATTTTTCTTTAGCGTATAATAAAATATATGAGGTTCATTGTCCGAACCGCTGATGTGTATGATGGAAAGATAACCATGATATAAAACCTTAAATATAAATGAGCATTATCATGGCAATCCTTTAATCTTGGGTATCGGTGGTTCAGACAGTTTTCAGTTTTATATTGATAGTAAGATTTCCATTTTCAAATAAATACCTTCAGCGGATCATAATCGCCTTTAATAACCTTTACTCCGAGAGATTTCGACATGTCCGCCGGATTCATATCATCAAGAAATAATCCCGAATCGTTCAGACAGTTGGGCGGAAGAACAACTTTCTCATCGGATTTTATCCCCTCGAGTGCGGACAGAATATCCTTACCGGTCAGAAGTCCGGAGACTGTAACGTTTTCACCGAAATACAAGTTTTCGACGGTGACAGTCCGGACTGATATTCCGGGAATTTGAGAAATTCTACCGGAAAATTCAATTATATATCGGGACATGGATTTGCCGGTAACAAAAACGAAATTGCCCGTTCTTTTTACACTGTCCCTGAGACGTTCCTCAAGATTCGAAACGGAATCAAGAAAATTTCGGAGCATTCCCACACCATTTTCTATCTGGGGAAAATTCTCATAATATTCCGGATCGGGAATATCCAGCCCCGCAAGAATATACAGCTCATCTGCACAATAAACAAAACCTTTGCCGGTTTGTTTAACAAAGCTTTCATGAAACCTGTTAACCGTTTCAATCACTGTCCGCGCATCTTCATCATCGAAAGTTTTGAGGGGATAAAGCCCTTCCCTGTGTCTTGTAAGGCCGACAGGAACAATCGCCAGAGACATAATATTGCCAGACATACTTTGTAAATCTTTTATAGTTTGTTCAAGAATATCGCCATCGTTGATTCCCGGGCAAACCACCACCTGGCAGTGCATTTTAATCCCTGCTGTCAGCAGACGGTCCATTTTCTCTAAAAGATGGTCATCCCTTTTAATCCCAAGCATACTCAGTCTTGTTTCAATGTCGGTTGCATGGACAGAAACGTAAAGAGGGCTGAGACGCTGGGATACAATTCTCTGGAGATCAAATTGCCCGAGATTTGTTAAAGTCACATAGTTCCCGAAAAGGAATGAAAAACGGTAATCCTCGTCTTTTATATAGATTTCCTTCCTCATTCCCGGGGGATTCTGGTCGATGAAACAGAAAATACAATTGTTTCCGCATCTTTTAATATCCATCGGTTCAAAGGTTATACCAAAATCCTCTTCGCCATTAAGCTCGACGAAAAATTCATAAGCTCCGCGATGAACTGTCAGGCGGACATCCTTTTCCGAGCCATAGAACATGATATCTATATAGTCACGGGCGGGGCCTTTGTTGACAGCTACTATCTTGTCCCCTGCTCTCAAATCCTTTAAATCCGCCTGGGAACCTTTTTTTACGGATACAATTTTCATAATGACTCCTGCGCTTTTCAATTTGAAGGAATTACATTTTCCAAAGCCCTGATCATAAGAATGGCCTCAATTCCACTGACCGGGCTGTCCGGATTGAAAAAACCGTTTTCCTGTGAATCCATAATTCCCTTTTCAATACAGAGATTTACGGCGTTGAAAGCAAAATAAGCTGAATTAACATCATCAAACGGCGAGGCCATCCCAATATATTTTGTCGACAATGCCGAATCTACGTTAACAAATTCAAAAACCCACTGAAAAACCACTGCCATCATAGATTTTGTTACGAGCCTGTCAGGGTAAAATCTGCCATCCGGATAGAGATTAAAAAACGGTATGTCAAGATGTATTATATCCAAAATCCACTTTTTCGCCCTGTTGTTATCAACTTCTGATTCAACGTTTATATTCATATTCCTGCGGCTGGAATCCTCCCTGAACAATGTTCGATACATTTCCTGCCGGTAGTTTTTTAAAAGGGGCTTCAGTTTCAATTCCTCGATGAGTAAAATACACAGGTCTGCACGGTTAATTTTTGCTTTTTCGGCAATTATCTTTCCCTCGCCCGTTAAAGGTTCCGCTTTCAGTATCTTTTCGACAAAAGCGATGCGTTCATTCGCACGCTCGCCAAAAATACCTTTTTTTTCGACAGTTTTGGTAAAATATTCCAGCGCCTGTTCATATTTATCAGCTTGATAATAACTTTCGCCAAGGTAATACAGCACTCTTTCATTTTCAGGCTCGATGCTGAGCGCCTTCTTAAAATGCTTCAAAGACTCCTCAAACCACTTATTTCCATGCCTGCGGACAGCAATTGTATGTCCCCATGCCGCATAAGCATCTGCAAAGTTGCGGTCTTTTGCGATCGCTTTTTTTGCGTGTCTCGTGGCGCTCTTATAATTCGAACGGCCCATTTCAACAAAAGCCATGCCGATATATCCCAGCGGAGAATTTTTATTAAGTTCAAGCGCCCGTGCAAACTCGGTTTCCGCAGTTTTCAGATCACCGTCATCAAGCTTCTGCATACCGATTACATAATGATTTTCCGGAGTGTCGACGTTCGATTTTTTCATCACAGGCTTGGAGCAGCCGAAACTTAAGAAAACTATTACAACAGTTGTCAAAAGGGCAATAAATCTTGAATTATTCATAAATTTTATTCTCGTATGGAGAAAACAAAACTATAAATTTACATGTAAGGATTCGATTAATCAAACCCCTACGCCTATTTATAAAACCTAACCTCATTAATGAAAAATATATTCGATACTCAGCGGTTCAGACAATGAATTCTGAATGTACCATTCCTTCCCGCTCAAAGAGTAGAGTTATAATGGCACTATAATATATCAAAATCAAGAGCCGCCTCCGTTAGTTTTTTTATAACATCTGCTAATATTTCATTTTGAGGAGAGCCACCTGTCAACTTCCCCGAACTTTTCCTCGACCGCACCGGGAATGCACGGATCAATCCAGCTTATGTTTTTCTGCGCGCGGAACCATGTCATCTGCCTTTTTGCATAACGCCGTGTGTTACGTTTAATAAGCTCGACACATTCTTCTAATTTCATGTGTCCATCGAGGTATGGAAACCATTCTTTGTACCCGACAGTATTAAGGGCTGTCAGGTTTCTTGAATACCCCCCTTCAAGAACATCTTTTAATTCATCGAGCAGTCCCTCTGAAACCATATTTTCAACACGTTTATTAATACTCTTGTAAAGTTCCTCTCTCTGCTTTTCTAATCCGATGGCAAAATAGTCGTAGTCACCGCCGATGATCTTTTCTTCTCTGCGCAGGAAGGAAAAGGCCTTACCGGTGGTTAAAACTATTTCAAGCGCCCTCACAATTCGAAAAGAATCGTTCTCATTCAGTTCGGAGGCACGTTCGGGATCCAGTTTCTTCAGCTTTTTGTACAGGTATCCTGTCTCATTATCTGCAAGCTCTTTTTTCAGGGATTCCCGCACTTCCGGATCTGCAGCAATACACTCTGTCAATCCTTTCATGAAAGCTTTAATATAAAATCCTGTTCCCCCCGATATTACTGGAATCCTGCCTTGCGCGAGAATACCGCTCACCGCATCAGATGCCCGAAGCACCCATTCTCCGGCATTGAACGGCTCGTCCGGATCGACAATATCGATGAGATGGTGAGGAATCTGTTCCCTTATCCCGAAGGAGGGTTTTGCAGTTGCTATATCAAGATGCCTGTATACTTTTCTCGAATCGGCGCTGATTATTTCCCCGTCGAACATCTCGGCCGCCATGAAAGCGACCTTTTTCTTCCCGGAGGCAGTCGGTCCGGCAATCACAAGCACTTTAGGCTTCATTAAACCAGAATACTCCATTTATATATGGTTTTATTATTTCGGAGAATAAATATACTACACTATGCAACCACACAATTCCGAACGTAAAATGCTTTAAAATAACTTTGTTTCTGTTCATTTCTTTGCCTGCCAAAAGAAACGAACCAAAGAAAGGGCGCCCCGGAGTAATCGTAATCCGTTCTCACTGTGTCATTTTAATATAATACTTTAATCCTTTCTCGTGTCGTCAAGTATTGAATAATTTATAATATTAAGTAACTGAACTTTGGCAAATTTTTGGATTTTTTACTTTAATATATCAATTACCCCTTTGAAAAGCCCCGAGTGAGCGAGATTTTTCGGAAAATGAATTGCAGCTGTTTGAGCGTGCTGAAAGCACGTGAGTTCTGCAATTTCCGAAAAAACGAAGTGAACGAGGAATAAGGCTTTTCACTGGGCGTCTTTTCTTTTCGTCCTTTTCTTTGGACGAGCAAAGAAAAGGACATAAATATTAATAGATAAAAGTAGATAATGAAATTCATCAGCCAACTTTATGACACATTAAAACATTTTAAAAACAAGTTTATGAATAGATAAGAAAAAACAAAGAAAAAAATGGATAAATTAAAATTAATTTTCACTTTTGGCCAAAGTTTAGTTAACAATTATAGTACGATTAAATCTTTATAATGATTTTGCGTTTATAGAGCCAGAAAGCAAGATACCAGATAACAAGAAGTTCAATATTTATGTGAACGATATTCCCGAATACTCCGAGAGGTTCGAGAACAGGCATAGCAAAAATACCGATAAAATTATATGTCCACTTCCCCAGCAATTCCTTGAACATATAAATAAAAATCGGATTCATCCCGAAAATAACCATGAAAAGCGACCATTTTCTGTGCCCTTTGACATCGATTATCCAGTAGAAAAAGGCAAGTGTTAAAAGACTCCAGCCTCCGCTGTGGATGATAAATGAGCTGGTGCAAATCCGTTTCACAACAGGTGTGATCGGGTCAAGCGCAAGCCCGAGTAATACACCCGTTAATCCGCAAATTATCAGGATTTTTATCTTATTTATATCCGTACGGCTGCTTTTAAGAATATAACCGGCAATAACACCCCACATAGTATGCGCTGTTGAGCCGATAAAATTTATCGCTACCCAACCGCCGCCATCATTAATCTTACCCATGATAACTCTGTCGGCAAATGCTCCGAGATTACTGTCCTTCATCCATGGATCGGTGACTCCGGGAAGAGGAATAAACCGATACGCCAGATAATTTCCAAACAGGATTGCAAAAGAAATTATGATCTGGATTCTTACAGGTTTCCTCATGAATAAAAATGCTATAAAATAAGTAAACGCGAGCTGAGTGAGAACGTTCCATAATTCCCATACAGGCCTGTTGTTATATGAACAGTGAAGTATCACGCCAAGAAAAAAGAGTATGACAGACCGTTTTATAACATGGAGAAATGTATGATTCCATGTCTCGCCGCGATCCCATCGTTTTGCAAATGAAAACGGCATGGCGACACCGACTATAAACATGAAAAAAGGCTGTATCAAATCCCAGAAATACATACCATGCCAGGGATGATGGGATAATTGCCTCGCAAAAAAACCAATATAAGGGTAACTTTTTAAATAATGAAGACCAAATCCTCCCGATACCAGTAGAATCATTGTGAATCCGCGAAAAGCATCGAGAGAGCCAAGACGTTCCATTTTTGATACAGGTTTCTCCTCGCTGTTCATGCTTTATACTCCATAATAAAGGCAGTGAAATCCCAAAAAAACAATCATCGTACAATATATGGAATTAATTATCCTCTTATTATTTCGATAGGCGGATAAGTTTTCCACCTGCCGCGGGTGAAATCGGGCACATCTACCGGCTTGCTTCTATTTGCCACCGAGATTTCACTTAATTCGGTAATCACACTCCATGCGGCGGCATCATAAACATCCATGTCAGTAGGCAGCCCCTCACGGAGGCACTTTATCAGACGGTAATCCTCGATGAAGTCCATGCCGCCGTGCCCGCCCTTCGCTTTTCCGCCTATGGCAGTCCAGAGGGGATGTTCAAACTCTTTAATGTATTCTTTTGTTGTTTCCCAATCATGCCCCGAACTTCTTCCTTCTATAAGGATTTTATCCGGGTAGCCGCGGAAAATACCTTTCGTACCCTGCACGAGATTGATGCGGGTGTACGGGCGCGGCAGGTTACAGTCGTGGACAAGAGTTATCGTCCGGCCATTGGCAGTGTTTATCATGCTCACATTGACGTCCCCGAGGGCATATTTCTGCTTTGCGCGAGGATCATCGGCGCCGAATTTATCAGCAGCGTACAGGTTCAGCCCCCGTGAATTACTGCTCATCGATACAAGATAATCGTAACGGTCGCCGCGGTTTATATTCAGGCACTGTGATACCGGTCCGAGCCCGTGTGTCGGATAAGGGTTGCCGTTACGTTCGATAGAGTGTGCAAGACGCCACAATCCTTCGCCCTCAGTGCTGAATTTTACACCGCGAAGATCGTGGAGGTAGCCCGCCTCGCAGTGGATCAGTTCCCCGAAGAGTTTCTGCCTGACCATGTTCAGTACCATCAGTTCGCTACGACCGTAACAGCAGTTCTCCATCATGACACAGTGTTTTTTGTATTTCTCGGCATTCTCCACAAGCTGCCAGCATTCGTCAATAGTAACAGCCGCGGGCACTTCGGTCGCCGCATGCTTACCGTTCTTCATCGCCGCTACGCAGACAGGTACATGCCATTCCCAGGGAGTCGCAGTATAGACCAGATCGAGCTCCTCCTCGCCGCACATGCGTTCGAAATCATGCTCTCCACGGGTGTAAAGAGTCGGAGCGGGTTGTCCTGCCTCGACAGTTAATTTCTGCGAGCGAACTGCGTGTTCCTCGACAATATCGCAGATTGCCCTTATCTCAACGCCATCGATCCTGAGCAGGTTACCTACATGATGGGTTCCCATTCCGCCGACTCCCACGTAACCGATTCGCACCTTTTCCATCGGCGGCGCTGAAAAACGCTCTTGAGGTGCGGATTTTCGTCCGATACCTGTTCCGGCTCCTACTCCTGCACAGCCGGTCGAATTCATGCCGGCGATTGCCGCGCCGAGTCCGGCGGTTCCGAATTTTATGAAATCACGGCGGTCAAATGCATTGTTCATGGTGTTATCCCCTATATTTTTAATAATACCGGATGAATGAATATTTATATTAAATATACGAATTTACCACGATAATGACAGAATTTTTACATAGAGATAAGATTAATGAATTCATAACGTTAAAATATAATTTCGAATATTCTGAGTTCTGTTTTCTTTCTCATGAATTCAGTCTTAATATATAGATAGCACTCTTATTTATTTTATGATTTTTTTCTATGGAACTGCTCTCATGTTATTTTCTTCTAATGAATCGGTATTAATATACTTCTTTGCAACACTCCCATCATGAAGCAGCGCAAACACTATCATGTTCACTCCTATGCGGAAAAGAGGATTTTCGAAACTATAACCGGCCCATGTAGTGCCCAACTCGTAAGCCGAAAAAATGCCTGCAAGACGGCCGTTAAACCATATGCCCTGTAAAGGGAGCGAATCGTTAAAATCATCAATTTCATCTGTTACCGGAAAGAGTTCCGGCTCTGTTTCAAAATCGAAAAAACTGTGATAAACCGCATGATCGACAGGTACCGGATAAAGAGCAAATTCGCCGAGGGAATCCCTGACTAACTGCCGCAGCGGCATATAACCCCTACCATAACCCTCGAGAAGCGCGAAACCGCCGTTGACAATATATTCTCTGAAACTCCTGATTTCTCCCGGATTAAAATCGGTTAAATCCTCAGATGTAATATAAATAAAAGGGTACTTTAAAATCTCCGGTGAATCAATATAAACATGTTTATCCGTTTTAACCTGTATCCCGGTATATTTTTTAAAGCCTGACATAAGGGCTATGATTGCGGTTTTCGCATCTTCCGCCGGTCTGAGGGATGAGCCCCATATATCAACCGGTATATAGACAAATCCCTTCAGGTTTTGTTTATTTTCAGGGTCTTTGACAACTATCGCCTTGTATTCGCCCAGATCAAGATTATCGATAGTTAGAAGTTCATCTTTCAGGGAAATAAAGTTTTCCGGCTCACGGGTTATCGTATCTTTGAAACCGATATCCCCGTCAAAATAATATTCTTTTTCAAATTTAAATTTAATTTCCGCAAAAAGGCTTGAATCTATCTCGGCAATAACTTCGGTAATAGTTTCCGCATCAATTTTAGTATCGAGCTCTAAATTGTCGATAATTTTCATTAAATCCTCGACAGATACCGGCGATTTGAACTTAAATTTCCCCGAAGGCATCCTCATTATTATATTTCTTCTCATCAGCATTCTTTTCAGGATATCTTTTTTGTTGATCAAAAACGGCCTGGTCATTCGGGGACGTCTTACAATCAGTTCAACCTGAATAGGCTTAGCAACTCTCACTTCCGTTCTTTTATAGGTAAATAATGCCGCTAATGCAGCATGAAACGCCACCGCAACTACTAATCCGATATACAGAAGCTTCAGGGTTTCACGTTCTAGTTTTTTTATATCAATAACTACTGCATAGCTTTCGAATCTTTTGAAGGTAGGATTATTGACCATTATCGTACAGCGTCTTTCTCGATGAATTTTCACTATTAGATTATAATAAAATCCATCCAGTAACAATTAATTCTAATATTAGAGAGGGAAGATATGAATAGAAAAGAACAAAAAGGGTAATGAGGCACACATGAAATGTACCATAATCAGGAATTTTATCTTTATATTATACGTTTATAAAGGTCCTCATATTTATTGATAATAAGATCGGTACTATAATTGTTAATTACTTTTTCTCGTCCCTTTTTACCCATTTCATCGGCAAGATCAGAATCATCGAGAATTTTAAGACATCCCTCTATCATGGAGGGCACATCGCCGACCGAATAAAGAAACCCTCCGGAATTGTATCCTATAAATTCCTCCATTCCGCTGCCCGAAGTCCCTATAACAGGTACGCCGCAGCTCATGGCCTCAAGCGCAGTGAGCCCGAAACTTTCATGGGATGATGTCAGCATATACAGGTCCGAGCAGGGAATAAGTCGGCTTACATCGTCCTGCTTTCCGAGAAAGTCCACTTTATCGGTTAATTTTTTTTCTTCCACAAGCGCCCTGATTTTTTCTATTTCCGGTCCGCCTCCGATTAACATCAAACGTGCATTAATATGATTTGTAACCCCTTCGAAGCCCTCA
>SDBV01011694.1_pt1 | contig 11332 bp, 14 predicted proteins | sample 2277081 | NCBI WGS metagenome assembly SDBV01 (sample SAMN10402039, study PRJNA504765) | marine sediment metagenome | isolation source: marine sediment core GS10_PC15, 223 cmbsf | place: Arctic Ocean: Southern Knipovich Ridge | collected 2010
GCGTTGTCAGACTAAATCTTTCCTCACAGTAGCTACGGCTACGGTTGCGGAATATTTTGCCTTCCGCCTTGCTATCTCCTTTTTCGCTCGTTCTCATTACAAAACCAGTTTTTAGAGGTGCCCCTTATTCAAAACTGTCAGGGCTTTTCACAGCTGGTTATGCCCGCCGTTATGTGGACATAAAATAGTATAAGTAGAGTTGAGAAAATGAGACAACCTGAAAAGCATAATGACAATATTGATGAAGCACGAGCGGCAGATGAGCATCTTTTACAGTCTGCCAGGCATGATGCGGAGAATCTTTATCGAGAGTATAATGATATTGAACGGCGAAAAATAGAACTTAAGATGCTCGATTTACAGAGATCACAGCGATTGGCAACTTGGGCCTCGTTTGTTGTTGCGGCGGCTGTTGGTTTGGCAACCATTGCTATTATTGTGGTGGCACCACTATAATAGAAGGCTGATATGTCTGTACAAAAGAATTAAAGGAATTTACTCAATAAGAAAACATTACAGGAATACATTGTTGAAGGTTTTGCCCTGAATGATGACCGGTATAAAACCGGTAATTCTATGAATTATTTTAATGAGTTGCAGGAACGTCTCCGGGAAATCCGACTTTCAGAAAGGTTTTTCTATCAGAAAATAAAAGACATCTACGCAACCAGTATCGATTACGACTCAAAAGATGAAAAAACCATTTTTTTTAACGTTGTACAAAATAAACTCCTCTGGGCTATCAGTACCCAAACAGCCGCAGAGCTTGTATACAGGAGAGCAGACGCCTCTTTACCCTTGTTAGGTATGCAGTCTTATGACAAGGACACTGGAACAATCAAGAAAAGTGACGTCAGCATTGCCAAAAACTATTTAAACGAAGCAGCAAGTGATTAGTGAGGATTTTACTCGTGTCTAAATTGAAAAGATAGATATATGGAAACAGAATGGACAGATGATGAAGTGACAAGATTTGAGAATCAACCATTTTCTGCTCTGGTGAAAGAAGACAGCCACCTTGCTGCTCTTCGTCGGGAGTATGCTTCAATGCCTTCTCAGGAACGAAGAAAGGCAGCAGACTGGGAATATCATTCACAGATGGCCAGTGAGATATTTAATGACTCAATGGCAGTAGTAGGGGAAGATGGATTGCGTAAATCGGGTTGGCCTTCCGGGGTTGTTGCTCTTGCTATAGATTCGCTTTATGGTCCAGCTATTCTTACTGTTGGTTCAATTGAATATCAGGTTGGCCGTTTAGAAGAGGCCATTAATCTGTTCAACCGGCTTCTGGAATTGCCAAAGGAGGAAGAAGAGCTAAGTATTATTATCGACAAGGCGGGTGATTTTCTCATTGATCAGGAAGATTACGAAAATGCACTTGCGCTCTATTCTGCTGCAGAAAAAACCTTTCCACATGAAGTTATCTTCCCCATCGGTGCAGGATTTTGTCTCGGAAAACTTGGTCATTATGAGAAATCAGTAGAAAGGCACAGGGTTGCGGATGCTTTGGAACCTGGCAACTACAAACATCTGAATGATCTTGGATACTCCTTGCTTGAAGCAGGAAAGCTTGACGAAGCCGAAGAAGTTCTGCGAAGATCAATATCACTTGCGCCTTCAGACTACGAATTTCCACAAAACAACCTGAGCGAATTAAGAGAAAGGAGAAGAGGGATAAGAGATACCACATGACAAGGATCTCACTTAAAACCAAATGTCTCCCTGAAAACCGGAGATTGTTTGTTGAAAGTTCCCTAAACAATGCCCGTAAATCCCATGAAAGCAAGGGCCATCAGTCCCGCCACAATAAATGCAATGGGTACGCCCTTCATCCTTTTTGGGACGTTCAGAAGATCCAGTTGTTCCCTGATTCCTGAGAAAGTGATCAGGGCCAGGCCAAAACCGACGGCATTCCCAATGGCAAATACAGTGCTCTCAAGCAGGTTGAAGTCTTTCTGAACAGCCAGGACTGCGACTCCCAGTACAGCACAGTTGGTGGTGATAAGGGGCAGGAAAATTCCCAGTGCCTGGTAGAGCGGTGGACTGATTTTTTTGAGGATAATTTCCACGAGCTGGACAAGTGATGCGATGACCAGGATAAAGGTGATGGTCCGCATGTAAATGATATCGAGCGGCACCAGGACCGAATAGTATATCAGGTAGGTAACCAGGGTGGCAATGACCATTACAAAAGTCACGGCACCGGTCATCCCGATGGCTGTCTCCACCTTGCTGGAAACACCGATAAACGGACAAATCCCCAGGAACTGGTTAAGAACAATGTTGCTGACAAATACTGCGGCTATGATGATAAGTACATATTCCATACTCAGGAAGTTTTTTCTTTAATCATATTAGCAAGAACAAGCAGGTATCCAAGGGCAAGAAAGGCACCTGGAGGAAGGATGAACAATAGCATGGCATCGCCGCTGATCATTTTCATTCCAAAAAAGGCTCCGCTTCCCAGGATCTCCCTGACTGCTCCAAGTACGGTCAGAGCCATGGTGAATCCGAGACCCATGCCTGCGCCATCCACCAGTGAAGACCACACTGTATTTTTTGAAGCAAAGGCTTCCGCTCTTCCCAGTACAACACAGTTTACTACGATCAGGGGTATAAACAGGCCCAATGCATCGAATAGGGCAGGCACGTACCCCTTCATCACCAGTTCCACCACCGTCACAAAGGTGGCGATGATCACAATAAATGCAGGAATCCTTACCTTATCGGGGATCATGTTCTTAACAAGTGAAACCGAAAGGTTCGACATGATCAGTACAAATGTGGTGGCCAGTCCCATTCCAAGTCCGTTGATGGCCGAGGTGGTTACCCCCAGGGTGGGGCACAATCCCAGGAAAAGCGCGAAGACAGCATTCTCCTTTATAAATCCTTTACTAAAGTTCTTCCACTGATTCATAACTATTCGACTTTTAACTTTATGGACTTTTAGCCTTTCAGGTATATTATTTAATATATCTTTCAGGCTTTCAGTTTTCAATTTTCTGTATTTCAATTAAAGCGTCATAGGCGCGCTTCACTGCATCACAATAGGCACGCGAGGTAATGGTGGAGGCGGTGATTGCATCCACATCTCCGCGGTCCTTTTTTACGGCAAGATTGAAGTCCTCAGGATGCTTCCCCATGAATTGCACGCTAAAATCCGACTTACGCTTCTCCATTTTATCGCCCAGTCCGGGTGTCTCGGCATGTTTAATCACAGCGATATCGATGATGGAACCATCCGGGGAGAATCCCACCATTAACTTGAATTCTCCGCTGAATCCCTTGTTAGTAAAGGTTTCTACGGCAGTTCCCAGGATCTCTTCACCCTTTCGGACTGTATAAAAATAGAGCGTATCTCCGTCTATAAAAACCTTCTCTACCTCCTGAGAGGGTTCATTATCAAATCCGGGTACCACCACCTGGATGGCTTCGTTCTTCTTTTTTAATTCTGCCAGCCGGATGGGCTCTTTGGTGAGTGCAAACACCGATCCCAGTAATCCTGCTGAAACCAGTGTTACGACAAACAGGGTGGTCAGCATGCTCAGGAATGTGGATTCTTTTTTAGCCATGAGCCACCTCCTTTCCAAATCTTTTTGGTTTGATGTATTTGTTAAGCAATGGGGTAAATCCATTGAAGATCAGTATGGCGAACTGGACTCCCTCCGGATAGGCCCCGAAGATCCTGATCAGTACAGTGACTACGCCAATGCCAACGCCATAAATCAACATGCCTTTAACGGACATGGGAGATGTTACATAATCGGTGGCCATGTAAATGGCTCCAAGCATGAGCCCTCCTGTTAACATATGGAATACCGGGTCCACAAACCTGTCGGGGTTCACCAGCCAGAGGATGCCTGTAAAGATGAAAACGGTACCCAGAATGGATACCGGAATATGCCAGGTAATGATCTTCCTGTATAGCAGATACAGCATGCCGATCAGCAGCGCAAAAGCTGCTACTTCCCCGGATGACCCCATCATATTTCCAAGGAAAAGGTTGAGAAAGGTTGGGACTTCCGGCATGATCTCTCCCACTGTTTTCAAAGCAAGTCCCTCCTTCATCAGCCCCAGCGGTGTGGCACCGGTCAATGCATCGGTGTATTTCATCCACTGTCCGGGTTCGGGCCAGGAGGTCATGGCTACCGGAAAGGAGATAAAAAGAAATACCCGGCCCACCAGAGCGGGATTAAATATGTTGTTCCCCAGTCCCCCGAAGGTCATTTTACCAATACCCACAGCTACAAGCGCTCCGATCATAACCATCCAGAAGGGAATGTTTGCCGGGAGACAGAATGCCAGCAGTAAACCGGTGAGAATGGCCGATCCGTCCATGTGAGTCAGTTTGATTTTCATTACAAACTTCTGGATCAGGTATTCGAACAGGATGCACGAGATGATCGAAACTGTGGTCACGATGACCATGCCAATCCCGAAATAGTAGACCGAAACACCCAGTGCGGGAAGCAGTGATATGATCACCCCATACATGAGCTTTGGGATGGATTCCCCCGTGTATGCATGTGGTGATGGTGATACAATGAATTTAGTCATTCCTTATAAATTTTCAATTCTACTTTTCTCAGACAGGTTTTCTTGCACGCATTATTTTCCCCACTTCTGCCTTACCCAACCTGATGTAATCAAGCAATGGGCGTGCAGAAGGGCAGGTATAACTGCAACTGCCACATTCAATGCAGTCCATCACTTTTTCCTGTTCCATCCTGTCAAACATATTTTTTTCAGACAGAGTCATCAGCAGGTAAGGTTCCAGTCCCATGGGACAGACGCCCACACACCTGGTACAGCGGATACATGGTTGAACTTCCTTTCTCCTGGCTTCCTTGTTGTTGATCAGTACAATGCCGGAGCTTCCTTTTACAATGGGAACATCCAGTGAGGAGAGGGCTTTTCCCATCATGGGCCCACCATTGATCACCTTGGCCGTATCGTCTGGCAATCCACCTGCTTTCTCCACAAGATAGGAGACCGGGGTTCCGATCCTGACCTGGAAATTGGAGGGTTGTGCCATTGATTTCCCGGTTATAGTGACGATCCTGTCGATGAGGGGCCTGCTTTTCATAACCGCCTGGTAGGCAGCATACACCGTACCTACATTGAATACCACAACACCAACGTCAATGGGTAATCCGCCCGATGGTACTTCTCGTTTTAACAGTGCATGAACCAGTTGTTTCTCTCCGCCCTGCGGATATTTTACTTTCAGTCCCTCTACCCTGACAGAGGTGCCTTCTGCCATCTTTTGCATTTTTTGAATGGCATCCGGTTTGTTGTTCTCAATTCCCAGGATGGCTTTCTCCACGCCCAGGCCTTTCATCATGAGATGGATTCCCGCCATCAGTTCCTGAGATCTTTCCATCATAAGTGAATGGTCAGCAGTCAGGTAGGGCTCGCATTCCACGCCGTTGATAATCAGGTACTCTGCTTTCTTTCCGCCGGGGATCATCAGTTTCACATGCGTGGGAAAGGTGGCTCCTCCCAGTCCCACAATCCCTGCCTCCAGTATCTTTTTGCGAATATCTTCCGAGGGAAGAATTGTGTTTTTTACCAGGTCGTCCGAACGGTCTATGGCATCCACCCACCTGTCACCTTCCACCTGGATCTGGACAGCCATCCTGCGGTACCCGGAGCTGTCAGCAAATTTATCTACCTTCAAAACCTTGCCCGAAACCGAGGAATGAATGTTTGTGGAAACAAATCCGTCAGATTGCGCAATGACCTGTCCCACCTTCACTTCATCACCCCGGTTCACCAATACCTTTGAAGGTGCTCCAAGGTGCTGTGATACAGGGATAATAACCACTTCAGGAGGGGGTAAAACCTGGATGATATTTCCTGAAGAGAGCTTGTTTTCAGGTGGATGAATCCCACCCCTGGAGAATGTTTTAAGACTCATCGATCAATCTATTTAGTTTCTGCTTCAACGGGCTCGGTTTTGTCTGTTTTCCTGGGTGGAAACAGGATCTCATGAATGGCACTGGTTGGGCATTCCATCACACATTTGCGGCACAGCTTACACTTGTCAGAATCGATGAATGCCAGGTTGTTGTTCATGGTGATGGCATCATACGGACAGACCTTAAAGCATTTGGCGCACCCGATACAGGCCACACTGCAGTTCTTTTTAGCCACCACCCCTTTCTCTTCATTGATGCAGCTAACGAATATCTTTCGGTCCTTTTTGTTCTTTTTCCGGAGTTCGATGATATCTCTCGGACATGCTTCCACACAAGCGCCACAGGCAGTACATTTATCATCAACCACCTCTGGAAGTTCGGTCACCGGATTCATATGGATGGCATCAAAATCACAGACAACCACGCAGTCACCTTCACCCAGACAACCATGGGGACATCCACCTTCACCTGTATAGAGGCTGTGTATCACCGCACAGGTGGGGGTGCCGTCATATTCATTGAACCTGGGTCTGAATTCGGGAGTACCGTGACATCTGATCACGGCTACCCGGGGGACCTGTTCAATGGCCTCCTTACCCAGGATGGCAGCCACCCTGGCCATGGTATCGTTGCCTCCCACCGGGCAGAACAGATCGTCCCATTTATCAGATTTTACCAGGGTCTCTGCGAAGTTCCGGCAACCAGGGAAACCGCATCCTCCACAGTTGGCAGCCGGAAGAGCTTCCTCCACCTGGTCGATCCGGGGATCTTCAAAAACCTTGAATTTTTGCGCCACAAAATAGAGAATAATGGCGGCTGTTGCCCCGATGGCCACCAGTGTGACAATTGTATAGAGAATGATCTGGCTCATTGCACCGTTGAAGTTTTCTTTATGCTGAATGTAAATGTTGTCTCAATACGTTTCCTGAATAGAAACAGGACCAGGTAATAGGGGAGAAGTGAGAGCAAGGCAAATAATCCGGCCTTCAATTCGCTGATCCCGGTAATGGTCAAGCTGATCAGAACAACCATCAGAAGTAAAAACGGATAGATGTAACCCAGCGCGACTGCTTTGAATCCCAGGTGCCCTGCCACCTGGACATGAACAGGTTCCCCTGTGTTGTAATCTGCTCCATGAAGTGGAATATCAAGGTATTTTACTTCCTGATCAGCAGCCCCGCAAACCCCTTTAGCATGACAGGCTGAACATGCAGATTCACTGTTGATCTTCACATGAGCAACATCACCATCGATTTGTTCGATGATCCCTGGGTGGTCGATAAGGTTATGTCCGGATATTGCAGAAGTTTCAGCCAAAACAGGTACAAAATTATTGATGTTGGATGATTCTCACTTGTTGTATATCATATTAATGCCTTTTCCGTGTTATTTATTCTGGATATAAATAAGGGCACCATAAAAATCCTCATCAGAAGATATATCCCAACATGAAATAGACATTCTCATGCATCATTTCTGAGCCCGCCTGATCCCGCAATAATCCCGATAGACCTTTTTGCAAATAAAGACCCCATTGAACATTCATTAGCTCGAATCCGATCCCGTAGCTGATTCCATATTCGTGGGGTGTGTATATATCCTGGAAATCGATGGGTTCATTACCCAGGTTTCCCCCAAAATGATAGCTGTAGTATCCTCCCAACTGAAAGTATGCCCTGAATGGCCCGTTGTAAGGAGTGGTGATCAGCAGATTCAGCGGTGTTGTGATGGAGTGGGTACGGAAGATGCCCTCTGCGTGTTTGCTGCCCTTGGTTTCGTACAGCACTTCGGGCTGGATGGTGAGGAAACCGGCAGCCCTGATGTTCGCAAATACACCTGTCTCTACTGCAAATATGGACTTACCCAGGTAAAACTCTTCCGGGTAATTGTGATGGCTCGAGCCTGTATTCAGCCTGATCCCTGTTCTGAAGACCTTCGTTGAGGAGGCGATAGACTCTCCCTCCTGCGGGCCCGGAAGATCAGACAATTTTTCCGCAGAGGATAAATGAAGGGTGGTAGCGCTGAGGTAATTGGCAACAAGTGCCATCCCGTCGTAATCCAGATCTTCAGCCACATCTTCCGGCTTATGATAGGGCGATTCCAGCCCTGTATAGGTATGGATGGCAGGAATTCCTATCTTTCCAAAAGGGGCTGTGTCGGTACGTTGTTCAATACGTCCGTTAACTTTCTTAATGGTTATATGATGCTCACCAGCAAGTGCACCAATAATTGTTTCGTAATCATTGAGCAACTTTACACCGACCATGTCAAGTCCCCCGTGGGCTTCGTACATACCCACCATATCCAGGCTGAACATCAGTTTGATCTTATGGAGAGGCACGATGGAATCCTTCAAAAAGTGAGTTGAACCGACAAGGCCGCTTTCCTCCCCGTCGAATGCAACGATGATCACACTCCTTCCCAGTGATTCCTGCATTTTTACCAGGTTCCTTCCTACCTCTATGATGGTGGCTGTACCCGAAGCGTTGTCGTCGGCACCATTATAAACCACGGTATCTCCGCCACTGATCTTCCAGCCGAGGTGGTCATAGTGGGCACCAAGGACGATGTATTCATCCTTCAGGTTTGGATCTTTACCATGGACAATCCCCACCACATTCGTACCCGGAATATTGAGGATGCCTTTGCGGTGGTTGAAAGGATGAAAATACTCCCCGTTCAGAGGCTTGATCCCTGCATCCCTGAACTGGTCTGCAATGTATTGTGCAGCTTTTGAACCCTGCCGGGTACCGAATCCCCTTCCCAGGAGGGAATCCGATGCCAGGGTATACACATGGCGCTCCAGGGTTTCCGGGGGTGTGGTAAACTGGGCGGTTAATGGGATAGCCAATGCAATGAGTGCGGTCAGAAGCATGGAATTTTTCAGCATAATTTGATCTTTGAGGATAAACGAAGAATGATGCAATAGATCATATCAATTAAATATATAGAAAAGATTTCATCCGAATGCTTTATACCATCCTGGGTGGAAGTATTGTTCGGTTGGATGAATATGCTCAAACTCAACGATATTTGTGATTTCATTAACAACTCGCTATATTTAGAGGCAATCAGTTTGTCCCTGTTGCGATATACCATCCCGGACATTTCTGAATTGCGGACACAACTGAATACGGACCTAATCATGGGAAAAGCCTTATGGGCCCTGCTGATCATCTGTTTATTGTTTCCAGATCCGAATTGTCATGCCCAATCAATTCAGGTGTCGGATCCGAGGCTGGAGCTCAGGGATAACACCATCCATATTACCTACGATATTCTCAACAGCGATCCATCTGATGAATTCACGATAGATCTCAGCATTACTGATGCGAATGGAAACCGGATCAATGCAGCAGCACTATCCGGGGATATTGGCGTGGAACAGATGAAGGCGGTCAGCTGAAAGAATCCGGAACTGAACATTGGTTAAGCCCGAACACCGGAGCGACCAATTCAAGCGGTTTTACAGCGCTTCCAAGTGGTTTACGGGATGAAAATGGTTCGTTCTGGGATGATACCGATCAAGGTTACCTTTGGACGGCAACAGAGGGTAATGCTACGGTTGCCTGGAACCGAAGTCTGGACTTCGATAAACCAAGGGTGGCCCGCGATAGCGTGTCAAAGCGACTTGGCTACTCGGTTCGTTGTATCGAAGGAGAGAGTTCACTCTCCTCTCCAACAGTAACCACCACCACTTTATCGGACATAACAGAAACCTCGGCCCAATCGGGAGGAGATGTTACATCTGATGGAGGAGCAAGTGTAACTGAACGCGGTGTATGCTGGAGCACATCATCAACCCCCACAATTACAGATTCCAAAACAAACGATGGAACAGGATCAGGTAGCTATACAAGCGCAGTTACTGGATTAAGTCAGGGTACCACCTATTATATTCGGGCTTATGCAACAAACAGCGAAGGGACGAATTACGGAGATGAGGTAAGATTCAGAACCAAAACCAGTTCAGGCAGCACGGTGACTGACTACGACGGTAATGTTTATCAAACTGTGCAGATTGGTGATCAGGAGTGGATGGCAGAGAACCTGAATGTTACCCGCTATCCCGATGGGAGTGCTATTCCGCTGGTCGCGAATAGTAATTCGTGGGATGCCTTGAGCCCGGGTGATGAAGCATATTGCTGGTATGACGATAACATCTCAAATGGCGATACATATGGAGCATTGTACACCTGGGACGCAGCGATGAATGCTGCGGAGAGCAGTGATGCCAGTCCAAGCGGGGTTCAGGGGGTTTGTCCGGATGGCATGCATATGCCCGGTGATGGAGAGTGGAAAGAGCTGGAGATGTACCTTGGAATGAGTCAGGCAGAAACTGATGATACTGGCGGGCGTGGGACGGATGAAGGTGGTAAACTGAAAGAGACCGGGACTGCTCACTGGAACAGTCCGAATGAAGGGGCAACCAATGAGTCAGGTTTTACTGCCCTTGCAGCAGGCTCCCGCAGCCATGATGGCTCATTCAGCGAACTCGGCTTTGAGGCTGTCTTCTGGACAGCTACAGAAGAGGCTAATAACCCCATGATCCGCAAGCTATTCAATACCAACTCAACCGTAAGTCGCTACCTGCTTGTCCCGTATTTCGGACACTCGGTTCGCTATGTGGGTGATTGACAGTTCCTTCAGATCCAACAAAAACTCTCTTTTTATTCAATTTATTTTACTATATTTGACAATAATGGTCAAAATAAATATTGTCAAAGCAAAAAGTTTTGGGGATGCAATCAGAAAACAGAGGGAGGAAAAACAACTTCCCCTAAGAAAAGTTGCAGCATACCTTGATATTGACCAGGCAATACTTAGCAAGATAGAGCGGGGAAGGAGAAAGGCTACCCGTGAGCAGGTTCTGAAACTTGCCGAATTTTATAAAGTGGATGAGGACAATCTTCTGGTGGCATGGCTCTCAGATAAATTAATGTATGACCTTGGAGAAGAGAAGCTTTCTATGAAAGCGTTAAAGGCGACTGAAGAAAGAATTGCTTATAAGGCCTTGGGAAAAACGGGGAGGAATGTAATGATTAAGAAGTTCAGGAGCATTATCAAGGATTTCCCTGCAATTGAGAAAGCATGGTTGTTTGGCTCATATGCAAGACAGGATGATTCTCCGGAGAGTGATATTGATGTTTTGATTGATGTTCCAAAAGATAAACCGTTTACGCTTTTTGATATTGCCGAGGTTCAGGAAAAGCTAAGACAGTTGACAAACAGGAGAATCGATGTGGTGATGTTAAGAGCTTTAAGACCTCAGGTAAAAGAGAGGATTCAACATGATCTGAAATTGATCTATGAAGCCTGATAAACCAACCAGCAGAGAAAGGATTGAACACATCCTGAATGCCGTACAGAATATCCAATCTTTCACAGAGGGCTGTTCAATTGACAATTTC
>SDBV01011695.1_pt1 | contig 11330 bp, 8 predicted proteins | sample 2277081 | NCBI WGS metagenome assembly SDBV01 (sample SAMN10402039, study PRJNA504765) | marine sediment metagenome | isolation source: marine sediment core GS10_PC15, 223 cmbsf | place: Arctic Ocean: Southern Knipovich Ridge | collected 2010
AAGGAGTTTTCACGATGAAAAAAGGAATGTTAACAGTTTTGATTGTTTTTACCGCATTCGTATCCAATGCTCATGCGCTTGCCCGTCCGGACATTGAATTCAAGATTTTCCAGTTCCCCGCAAATATGATCCCGCGTATCGATGCCGACACCGGTGACTGGGATATGGTGGGCGAAGAATACAAAATCGGGACCGACCAGCTTTCGGATACATCGCAAGGTCACGGCACAAATATCGACAGGGAAGACATCGATGTCACTCTCCGACTCGGCTGGGTCGAAGGCATGAACCGCCTGTATGTACTCTACGAAGTGTATGATGATTTCTGGGATTTTCAGGAAAACGGCCGTCACGCGGACATTTTCGAGCTTGTCATAGACGGTGACCTTTCCGGCGGCCCGCTTACCAAACACAAAAATCCCAACATGGATGTTATAAGCCAGAGCGATCTCCATTTCAGCTTTCACGGTGTTCATGCACAGAACCACCACATTTTCACCCCGCCGGGCAATAAGGACTGGAATTTCGTCTGGGGCTGCCCGCAGTGGACCAAGGACCTGCCGTATGCCAATTATGCCTATTCCGATTACAGTTTCAAACATGGCGAGGATGGGCATTTAGTGCTTGAATTCTGGATAACCCCTTTTGATTACGCATCCTGGGAAGGCCCTGAGAAATCAGTTGTGACTGAACTTGAGGAAAACGAACTTATCGGTATCTCATGGTCTATCCTCGATTATGACGGGCCGGGGTCGTTGAAAGGTTTCTGGAACCTTTCCCATTCATCCGCAATGGCTTACGATGCATCTGAATTATGCGCGTTCCGGCTTATGCCGCTTGAGGAGAAATACCGCGATCCGGTCGAATGTGCCTGGACATTCATGTATATCGATATGGATAGAAGGGTTGTGGCGTTCAAAGACGAATCTTACGGCAAGATTACAAAATGGGAGTGGGATTTCGGTGACGGGACCACTTCGAACGAACAGCACCCGATCCACACGTTCCCGAAAGCCGGAGAGATGATAGTAGTGCTGACAGTAGAGGGGCCTGATGGTACCGGCCAGCTTGCGAGGGTCAGAGATATTGTAATAAAATAGGGGATGGAATTACCCGTATTCACATATTATACAGATAAAGCGCATTTCAATCAGCCATAATATGCAATTATAAAAAAAAATAATTGTTTGTAATATCCTGAAGTGTACTCCTTTGTAAAGACAAGATCGATGGTTTTATGGCTTTAATGCTATCGATTCCATCGCAATTCCCTTTAACAGCTTATGGCTTTCACTGGAAATTCATAATTTTTATTTTACTGCCTTTTATACTCTACAGTATTGTCCTCAAATGTCGATGGTCTGTTTTCGGTTGCTCCGGCTTGTTTAATGACACCATGAAAAAGCATGGTAGTATTGTCTTTGAACTCTGCAATTCCGAGATATACGGCGCCTTCTCCTTGAGGAAAATTCATATCATAGATATCAACCATGATGGGGTTTTTTGCATAATCGATACGGTACTTTGCCTCGATGGCGAAATCACCCTGAGAGCTTTTCATATGCGTTGTCATGCTCAGATCTTCTCTGAAGGTCAAGGTTATATCTACTCCCTGTATACTTTTCCCGTTCCATGTCCCCACAATGCTCTCAGCTTTCTTCGTTCCCATCATACTGCAGCTGTTAACAATTAACAAGAATATACACAGCAAGAACAGATTTAAGGCTGGTAGCTTCATAGCATTTCCTCTTTATATTTATGGTTTACTTCACCAACACCATCTTCCTCGCCTCATTGAGTCCGAGGAAAATCTAAAGGACAGACTATTATTTTTTCGATTATTTTTTTTATTTCCCGGATTTCTTTTTTGCCTTCTTCTCTTTATTCTTCTTTTTTGCCTTCTTCTCTTTATTCTTCTTTTTTGCCTTCTTCTTTTTATTCTTCTTTTTAGCCTTACCGGATTTCTTTTCTTTTTTAGCCTTACCCTTTTTTGATTTCCCAGCCTTCTTGTTACTTTCGGCTTTTTTATCAGCTTCTGTCTGTTGTTGCGGATCGTTCAAAACATCATCAGGAAACATATTTAGCCGTTTCTTACGAAAAGTGGCCATAAGATAGTGAATTTGGCCATGTTTTAAACCGGTAAGCACGGATGCTTTGGCCAATGTCGATCCTTCGTCAATTGCCAGCAATGCCTTCGCCCGCTGGCTGGCGAGACCTGCTTTCAAGGAAGAAACCTTGCGGCAGGCATCCTTCTCTTTTGCCGATAGTAAGTTACCGCCTGTTTTTTTTGCTTTTTGTTTTTCGTCTGGCATAATCGACCCCTTTTCTTTAATTATAAATTGCTGATATCATCTTATCAAATCATGAGAGCAACAAATCTTTACGGCCCTGTTGAAAATGAATATTAATACTTAATAATTCTTTATACAACTTTTTTCCGCCCGACTGTAATTGCTTTGTTTTCAATAATTATAATATAAAATATCCTGAAGTGAATTCAAAGAAAATAATTGTTGTAATATTCTGTTATTTATATATTAATCCTGCAAGGCTTTGTAATATGTTGAAAGGAGTATATTATTTCATTCAAATTCTTATTATTTTGTTTTTAGAGTTGTTATTAATGATTAGGTGTACTGAGGCTGTTGAGGACACAAATTCGGCTCTTTCGCAGAAAAAAACTTGTTTCAATTGTACAAATATCATAATTTGAACTTGTTGAATGAATTATTCGGAGTTATTTGCCCTCATGATTTTGATACGGGGAATATCGGTTCAATATTAACCATGAAATGTTAATTTAATCGAAAAATAACGAAAATCTTTTGACGGCACGATGCACTTAAAAAAGGAGGTTGCTTATGTCTTCAAGTAAAAAAACTACACGTCGAGGTATGATAAAAACCGGGCTTGCGACTGCTGCTTCGGTAGCGGTTGCAACACCGGCTTCGCACGCGGCTTATCCGAAAGACATCAAACCTAAATCCAAAGGAGAAATAAAAGTAGTATACCTTGGAGGCGATATTCTTCATTGCGGTTATACACATGATATTACTCTTCGCTGCACATTTAAGCCGGCCGGCTGGCGATTTTATTCCACAACGGATGCCCGTTATGTGACACCGGAACTTATAAGTGATGCGGATCTTCTTATCATTACACGCTGGGGCGGCCCTATTATTGGATGGAACCCCGGACCGATAGTCGAAAGGTCACTCTCAGACACTGACGGTTATATGAGCGATGAGCTTGAGGATGCAATCGTTGACAATGTCAAAAACCGAGGCATGGGATTCATGTCCCTGCACTGCACAATATGGACTCCGGAAAAAAAGAAGTTCATAGAATTAATGGGTATAAAACCCAGGATGCACGGTCCGATACAGAGGATTCATCTGCATAATTTTAATCAGGAGCACCCTATTACGAAAGGGATACAGGATTTTCACATCAACTTAGATGAAAATTTCGGTGTCGAACTGATAAACAATAACGCTATCAAGCTTTACGAGACCACCGGCACACAGGATAACCGTCATGATATCGCCGGATGGTGTATTGAACAGGGCAAGGGAAGGCTTGTTGGTTTCGCAATCGGTCATACCCATGAGCCCTGGATGAATGCTACCTGCAGGGAACTGTACTGGCGTGCCGCCCACTGGGCAATGAGGAAGGACATTCCACCTTTTGATCCCGCCAAGGTCTGGTAAACTTACCGGGAAACATCAAAGCGACAGATTGAAGGAGCATCATTAAAACATCTCACAAGAGCATGATTTTATTAAGCATTCTGCTTTTCTTTTTCGAAGATGGCCCGGGCTCAGAAAAATTCACAATAAGCGGTACTGTTAAGGATGGGGAAATGGTGAAACTCTCACAGGCATCAGTGTTTTTGAAGAAGAGACAAAAAACGGTACAATGGCAAACACTTCCGGAAGCTATGAAATATGTGGAGAGGCATTTTAATGGGTAGATCAACAACTATTGAGATTGGTAACATAGGACCCGTTCTGTTTGAGAGAAGTAAACGAGCAAAACATTTGATCATAACAGTGAAACCATATAGGGGTGTACGGGTTGCTGTTCCTTATGGGATAACGTTCGAGAAAGCTGAGGAAATTGTCCGTGAGAAAATCACCTGGATACAGAAACATTTGGCCGGAATGAAGCAAATCGAGAATGAACATAAAGCCGCTTTAAATAATATAACCGAAATCGACAGAGCTGAAGCAAAAGAAAAGCTTATCAACAAGTTAAATGAACTGGCAGAAAAACATGATTTTGTTTATAACAAGATATTTATAAGGAATCAAAAAACCCGATGGGGAAGCTGTTCATCAAGAAATAACATCAGCTTGAATATGAAACTGGTATTATTACCGGACGAACTGATTGAATATGTAATTCTTCATGAGCTCACACATATCCGGATACGAAATCACAAAAATGTCTTTTGGGCAGAATTGAATAAACTTGTGGGAGATGCAAAAGCACTAAGTTCAAGGCTGAAAGAATATCAAATGCTTATATAGCAGGACAGTCCTTATTTCAAGCGAATAATTTTATTTCAACCATAAGAATCCCATTTAGTTATCATTGCAATAGACATTTATCAATAAATAAGAATATAATCGGTTATTAATCGTCATAATAATGAAAATTATTTTTTCACAGGTATTTCTAACCGGGATTCCCCATATCAAATAATTGTAAGGAGAAATTACGCTTTCATATCAGGATATGTCGGGAATATCGTATTCTCCAAGATCAAGCGGGTATCTACCATACTTCCGTACGAGATCAAGAACGTATTCATATCGTTCAGGAGAAAGCTCGTCCGGCACAGAATGGTCTGAACCGAAAATATAACCGCCCCCTTTCGCCGCATTGAGTTTGGTGAGCACGATGCGCCTGAGATCCTCCAGGGGAGCGTTCGCCCAGTCGAGCACGTTCATGTTGCCGCTAAAACCGATCCGGTGACCATAACGGCGCCGCAGGTCCACCACATCGAGCCCCGCCTTTGCCTCGAGCGGATTGTAGACGTCGATCCCGACCTCGATATAGTCTTCGAATATTTTATTCACGTTGCCGCACCCGTGGTAGACGACCGGCAGCCCGTTGTCATGACTGATCCTCACCAGTTCGCGCAGGCACGGTTTGAAAAACTTCCGCCAGGATTCCGGCGAAAAAAGCATGTCCTTCGTGTAGGCGACGTCGCCCCAGATCATCATCCCGTCGAGCATGCCGCCGGCCGCTGAAATCTGCGCTTCGAGGCTTTCGATGAGGAAGACGGTGATACGGTCGAGGAACCGCTTGATATCGTCGGGATAAAGCGCCAGCCAGAGGAGCATGTTTTCCGAGCTGATGATGCGCCAGAGGAACTCACATCCCTCCATCATGTTGCCGAGAACGAACATTTTCGGGTACAGGGCACAAAGTGAGTCCTGAAAACCCTCGAAGCGGCGCTCGTCCCGGGGGTCTTCGAGCTCGAACGATGCCATCTCTTCGATTGTGTTTACGGCAAATGAGACATATTCATCCATCGGCGCGCCTTTTTTCTTGCGGGTAACATGCTCGAAGCCGTTGCGGCTGATGACCTGGTCCTCCGATTCCTCGAGAATTTCCACCGCCTTGATATGGGGCAGATAATTGGTCCCGGCGATTTTCCAGTCGAGGTCGTAGTAATCGAGAATGTCGGTATCTTCGGAGAAGCCCTTCATGGCGCGCCAGTTTTCCATGAATCCCGACCAGAAATGGTATTCACAGACGGGGACACGGTCGGATTCCTCGTGACGGATCGTCGCATGCATCCGCTCGACTTTTTTTATGCAGTTTGCCGTTCTTTCAATCATGTTAAACTCTTTTAGTGTTTTTGGGGTTGCTTACGCCGTGTTAAGCCGGTATTCCTCATATCAAAATCATGGGCAGGCAAAATTCTCAACAATTTTATTGAACTATCAATATTACCTGTTTCAAGTTCTTTTGACAAGTTTTTTCTGCATACCGATCAATTATTTTTGATGTTTATATGCCTGATAAACAGTGAAATATCACAATTTACAGACACGTATCCATTTAATCAAACCAATAACGGTGTAGTTAAACAAAATAACGATATGGCTCAATAAATATAAGGTTTGCGGATGGTTTATTAAAATTAAATGGTTATCCAGTTAGCACAGCTTTTTCGCCACCCTTATCCTGAACTCACCCCCTAACCCCCTCTCTAAAATTAGAGAGGGGAACGAGGGGTGAGTTATAAAAAAACAACTACTTAATAACTGTCTCTTTATTAACTTCTTTAGGCGGGATGATTACAATATTTTTGTTCCTTTGGGGTATTGTTAGAATAATTTATTGGATTTACAACGGTTTTAAAATGGATAAAAAAAAAGAAAAAATTGTTTGAAGAATAGGAGAAAAACATGGCTGAATAATCAACCTAGTATTATACATCTCCAACAATTTGAAATATTCACCTGTTTTGACGTAATTTTATTGCTTTATTGCTGACACCTTTATTGAGAAAAAGGCGAATTATATAATGACCCGACTTTATTATTGCCTTCCGGCTCAGAAAATGATCTTCGGCATAGCTCACGGGTTTATATTATTATCAATAGTTATTTATAACATCTCTGTAACTCTCAGTATTACCAATATCGAAACGTTTACCGTTTATGAGATAACCTATCAAACCATCTTCCTGCCGTAATTTTTCAATACAAGAAGTTAACTGAAACTCACCGTCTTCTCTATGGTTTAATCTTATATTTTCTTCCAGATACTCAAAAATTATCGGTTTTAAAATGTATTGACCAAACAGAGTAAGAAATTTATTTTCCATACCTTCGACAGATAGGTGTTCACGGGCATATTCCGGATTGGGTTTTTCAGTAATTTCTGATATAATAAGTATTTTGTCGTCTTGCTCCCATTTACCTGTAACACATCCAAAATTTATAACTTTATCAGCAGAAACTATTGATAGTCCAACAGCACTCTGATTAAAACGGTCATAGACATCAAGAAGTTGTCTTGAGCATGAAACATCACTTTCTGATTTATACAAATGGTCACCGAGAAGGAGTAAGAATGGTTCTTCATTTACCCATTCGCGTGCACTATAAACCGCATGTCCAAAACCTTCCTGGACATCCTGTAATATAAAAGATATTCTATTACCTACATCGAGGAGATATTCACAATATTTTTGATTATCTTTGGAGAGTTTATTGAAATTTTCTATTGATGGAGGCATTTTGAAAAACTCTTCGAATATTTGTAAGTCTTTGTTTTGTATTATTATACCTATTTCTTCAATTCCTGCATTCAGAGCTTCTTCAACAATACATAAAATTGCCGGTTTAACCCTGCCATCCGTGTCGATGATGGGGAAAAGTTCCTTCTTTAATGCTTTTGTTGAAGGAAAAAGTCTTGTACCAAAACCGGCTGCAGGAATTACAGCTTTACGTATTTTCCGAGTGGATTTTATTGTCAATTTCATACATTTCATTTTCAAGTTTTTCTCAATTATCTCGATAACTTTATCCTGACTTTCTTCATCTTTAACTAAAAGTTGCGCACTGCCATCACCTTGAGAACCAACTCCTTTTCCTCCCAATACATATGGTCGAATAGGCTCATAGTTCAACACATTATGCAAAACAGGGGCTGTCAGCTGGGAAGGGCAGGCGCGTATAAGGTGTAAATCGAATTCAGACTGGGCGGTTTTCATTAGCTCCCCGAGTCGTATATTATCCCCTTTCTGGAGCGCTATTGAAGCATCTTGAGTAATTCGAGCATTTATCTTCCCGAGATATTTTTGTACATTTTCATGAATATCGTTTTCGGCAAAAGGGTAACAACTGTTAAGCTTTCCCAAAATTTCCTTAGTGTCTTTACTTGCCTTTAAATCCACTAATACATAAAAAAAGTCCTGAGTAACTTTTAATTCAATAATATTTATTCTATCACCATCAAATTCCATTAAAATCGGTCGGTTGCCATAAGCGCAACCCTGGTCCATTCTTCCGCAGCGTGAAGGTGTCGTTATCTCACCACGATATGCATACTCCATTTCGCCGCGAATTGTCATTTTCAGGTTATAAAAACGATTGAAGGCTCTTGCCACAAGAACACATATTGCCGCACTGGAAGAAAGACCTTTTTTTACTGGCAAATCTGTGAAAGTATTGTCAATTTCCAGACCATTAACTCGATAATGCGTGAGTACTTCATAAGCCACCCCTGCAACATAACTTAAAAATCCGCCCTTCTGGGCTTCAGACAACAATATTTCCCTTTTCATAGGAATTTCATATGGGCCTTTACGTGTGCCGTCTTCTAAAGAGGAGTGCAAAATCAGTTTGTTCGGATGTGGTTTAACCTCAGCATAAATACCCTGATTTGTTCCTGTAATAATTGTATAGCCTTTTTCAAGTTCAGAATTAATTCGACGGTAACCTCCGGCCCAATCACTGTGTTCACCAAACAAGCATATACGTCCAGGGACAAAAATTTTCATAAGTTTTACCTCTTAAACAATATTTGTTAATTTAACCTGATATTCTCCATATCAAAATAATGAGTAGTAAAAATTCTCAATAATCTTATTAATAACAAATATTATCTCTTCTAAGTTCATAAGGCAAGTATTTTCTTGTGAATAACAGATTTCATATGTTTTTAAAACGCGGCATGGCTTAGGGTCGAACAAGGAGCCGGGGGAATCATCATTGGTCTCATATATGGGAAGAGCCGGGCTGTGGATTGACCAATTTTGCCTAAAACAATAAAGTATCATTGGCACTCAACATTTTGAGTGATCCATCTTTAATGTTCACTTCAGCCTGCGCCCGGTTTGCCGTTATCGGGCATCATAATGCACTTTCTTTTTGCTATTCTATCCTCTCATTTCATTGAGAGCCTCCATTACATTGTCCGCCAGATACTCCAGCTTACCCCTGCTTAATTGATAGAGAGGTAAATGTGTGAATTCATTATTGAATACCCGCTCTGTTATGGGACATTGGTGGGCAATTTCACTTTTATTATAACCCATTTTATGTAAAACATCAAAGTGATACAGCGGACCAAAATGAGGTATCTGAGTTATTCCCCGATTATCGAGCAGTTTCTTCAGGTCCTGGATAGTTCCACCGGCTTTTTCGGGATTTATCCTGAGAAGGTAGAGGTGATGTGTACCTTTCGTATCTTTTGTATCTTCCGGGGGTAGATAAATCGCTTTATCTTCAGAAAATCTTTTCCTGAGATAGTTGAAGGCTTTCCGCCTTTCACCTATAATGGTTTTTATGCGTTTTATCTGAGAAAGAAGAGCTACAGCCTGAATTTCAGTAGACGAATGATTTCCTGCAACGAACCAGTTGCCGCGAAGATCACGTATTGGAGATACATCATATAACCAGTGGGGGATCTTCCTTGTGAAATCAAGCCCCAGGAACCTGCATCTCGAAAAATCTTTCCCTGCATTCAGGTTGGAAACCAAAAGCCCGCCTTCACCGAATGCGTTTATGTTTTTTACTTCATGGAAGCTGTAGGCTCCAAAATGTCCAACGGTGCCGGCCATCCTCCCTTTATACATTGCCCCAAACGCATGAGCAGCATCTTCGATAACTGTAATATTTCTTGTTTTGGCAGCGTTCATTATCGGGTCCATATCTGCAGGATACCCCCCAATATGCACCGGGATAATGACTTTTGTTCTGTCGGTGATTTTTCTTTTGACATCTTCCGGGTCCATGTTCAATGTTTCCGGATCAACATCAGCGAACACAACTTTTGCTCCGATTGACAGTGGATAGGCAATTGTCGCAATGAAGGTAATGGCCGGCGCGATAACTTCGTCACCTGCCTTAAGCTCCCCTAATTTGTAGCCTATTTCGAATCCCGCGGTAGCATTTGTTAAAAAACTGGCATATTTGACCTTGAGGAATTTTTCACAGGCCCTTTCAAGTTCCTTCACCTTTCCGCCAAGGGATAGTTTTGTGTTTGGTTCTCCTGCCTCCCAGAGATCATTCAAACTGTTTTTCACTTTTTCAAGATTTACGTTATATTGTTTTTCGTGTTCTTTTTTTGGCAAAATGAGAAATTCAATTACTCTTTCAAGGTCAGCCGCATCAATTTTTTCACCAACTGCATCCCATGCGACCTGGGCACCCGCTGTTTCATATCTGAAATCAGCATTTTGTTTTTTCACAGGCATTACATCCTCCCAATATTTGATTGCACTCATATATTTGATTATTTAACGCTTACTATCCCTATTCTTAATTAATTCTTATTGCGGGGAACGAGGCACGATTCTAAAGCTTAATAAAAATGTGTCGCTTGTTCATCCAGTAGAGTATCATCCACTCGGTATGATTGAATTGATGCAAGAACATATCGAGTACCGGGATATGCGCCGTTCCGAAACCCTTATTTCCGAGGAGCATGCCGAAAATTGCACATCCCCGAAAAACATCGATAGACTTGATTCTATGCGACCGAGAAAGAGCACCGTTTTTATCGACCACTATTCCCCGTTTCCTGTGGCTTGACTTCTTTCGGTATGGCTATTTTCATTGACTCATACTCCGCAAGTTTTAAGTTTGAGTCTTGATTACGCTATACATAAATGAACAAGCTATACATATTCGCTGATTATTCGCGACTATATAAGGGATATTCCACAGTACAGAAGAGAATGTTTATTTTTTCGCCTCATGAGCTTTATGCTCCTCCCACAATTCCCGATAATTCACCAGTTTTATCCCTTTTTTCAGTATGACAGATTTCATTTCAATACTGGTAAGAACATTTGTCTCTTCAGCCCTGTGTTTCCCAACACCGCCCCCGGGGAAAATATGTTTCTGCAGAGTATGTATAAGAGCGTTCTGCTCGGGAGTATCGGCTCCGGGGTGACACACCATTATCCACAGTCCGGGTGTAAGAGCCTCCAATGTGTTCACAGCGTTCTCAAGTTTTTTTGCCACGGGATCCGTGTACACATTCCTGGCAGATTTTTCTCCCATATATGTGGAAACAGGAACCTCATACTCCTTGCTCAGTTTTTTGAATACATCCTCGAGGCCGGGGTAGCTTGCAAATCCCTGATAGTGGGTATCGATATACTGAACATTTATCCCTTTTTTCAGTGCAAGCTCAATTTGAGCCCTGAATTCCATTTCGATTTCTTTGATATCCGGTTCTGTAGCAAAAAGCTCTTCCGGATACCGGTAAAAATAGCCGTCATCGTCCACAATCGAGGAGACTTTGGCCCAGGGTAGCACAGGCCGCCAGCGGTACCCTCGCCATTCTCCTATAAG
>SDBV01011696.1_pt1 | contig 11330 bp, 9 predicted proteins | sample 2277081 | NCBI WGS metagenome assembly SDBV01 (sample SAMN10402039, study PRJNA504765) | marine sediment metagenome | isolation source: marine sediment core GS10_PC15, 223 cmbsf | place: Arctic Ocean: Southern Knipovich Ridge | collected 2010
CGATCTACAAGCCGCTGCCTGCCGCAAGATGCATCCCGCAGCAGGCGTTCGTGTGCTACAATGAGTGTAAATCACTGCGCGATGGCTGCCTATGGTAAGATACTAGAGGAACCCGTACTTCCCGGTACCAGGTATTGCGCACGCGGACTGCGGATCAGGCTACATTGTCTGGGTAGTCGACGTTCTGCAGAAAATGGGACGTTGCCAATTCTTTACATGCACTGCCCCGAGGAGAGTGCCATGAACCGAATGAACGAACTTATCCAGCGAGCCAAACGCCAGATGGATCGCGAATTCTCCCGCAGGCTCTTTGGCGTCGGGGCACCGCCGCGAGCTGGGGACGACCATTCTGACGTCCACAACGCCTCGGAGGCCCATACCGAGCCAGCAGTTGATTTCAATGGCCACGGTTTTCGTACCACGCAAGGTTGTTCGAGCGGCCGGCGATGACTACCAGGTCGGGTTTGCCGTCGAGGTTGACGTCGGCCACGACGGCGCCCTCTACGTTGATGCCGCGGTCCAGGACGATTTTGGTGAACTGCCCGCCGGCGCCGGTCAGGTCGTACAGCGTCAGCCCGCCCTGGCCGCCCCGCCAGCCGGCGACAATTTCGTCGACACCGTCCGCGTCGAAATCGGCGACGACCAGGGCGTGGCCCTCGATCAGCGTGTCGTCGAGCACGCGGCGTTGCCAATCGCCGCCGCTTCTTCCGGGCGTGTAGACCACCACCTGATTTCCATGCCATGGCTCGATGGCCGCCAACAGCGGACGGTTGGGCCCGAGATGTCCCGGGGCTACTTCACTCGAGCCGCGAGCGGTGCCCGGCTTCTGGTCCGCAGGTTCCGCGCCGGCCGCCACCCGGACTTTGCGCCAACGTCCTTGGCTGCCTTGGCCCTCGAAGTCGAATCGGTGGATCCCCTCGAAACTGGCCGTCAGCACCTCGTCCCGCCCGTCGCCGTCGAGGTCGGATACGTGCAGGGCGTGGATTACGGTCAGCGTCTCGTCGATCTTCCAGGGCCGCCAAGGAGTCGTCGCCGGCCGCCGCGGCAGGCGAAAGGCCCAGAGGTGTGCCGGCTTGGGGTCGCGGGCGCCGTCGGACCCCCGAGCGAACAGTGGGGCGTGTACCAGTTCCGGTCTGCCGTCGCCGTCGAGGTCTCCCCAGCGGAGACGGTGGACCACCGGATCCACGGCCACCGGGTGCGGCTGCCAGGCGCCCTGAAGATCGGTTGGCCGGCTGAGCCAATCGATCCGGCCCCCACGGCTCGACTCGCCAAAGTAAAACCCGCTGGCCACCGCGATCTCGGGCAGGCCGTCGCCGTCGAGATCATGCGGCGCCAGGTCGATGTTGCGCGCGGAGCGGGCCACCGGCCGACGTTTCCAATCCGGGTTGCGGTACCAATCCACGCGGTCGTTCTGGGTGCTCAGCGCGATCACGTCCGGCCGGCCGTCGCCGTCGACGTCGGCCACCGCCACTTGATAGCCGGCAGGAAACGAATCGATGTCGTGTCGCTCGAAGCGTACCGGGGCGGCGGCCAGGACGAGCGTGGCGGCGCTCAGCAGAGTGTTCATCGGTTGGTCTCCCGGCCGGTGCGTGGTTCTCGAAAGGAAAGTCTGAGGGGTGGCCATCTCTTCAGACAAAGCCTAGCACAAAGCAACCCACGGAAGCAAGCAAAGTAGCCGTCTTGCTCCGAGCTTGTGAAGAAATAGGTTTGGAGTGCGGTGACTTGTCACCGCTTTCCTTTTCCAACCGTTTTTTTCCCGACGAATGGCCCTCGCTACTGCGAATCGTCGGGAGAAAGAAAGCGGTGACAAGTCATCGCACTCCAAAAAACTCACAACCTCTCCGCGAGACGAGGTTTCATCTCGCGGAGCGAGATGGCTGCATAGGAAAATAGGGGTGTTTGGGTAATTCGGTTCCCCTGAGTGCGAAGCCGCCAGCGGCTGCCGTGTGGAAACCGGGCTTTGAGCCGTTGCCGAAAGGGAGTACACTCCGCCGTCCGTCGTTTCCGGGCATTTCTTTTTTCTGGAGAGAATCGATGACAAGCTCGATGGAAAACGTTTCGCGGCCCCGGCTGTCGGTGGCCATGATCGTTCGCAATGAACAGGAGTTGCTGGCCGAGTCGATCGAAAGCGTGCGGTCGATCGCCGACGAAATCGTCGTCTTGGACACCGGTTCGACCGACCAGACCCTGGCCGTTGCCCGGCGACTTGGCGCGGTGACCGTCGAGATGCCGTGGAGCGACGACTTCTCCGCCGCCCGGAATCGCTGCCTGACGCAGGTGACCGGCGACTGGATCCTGTGGTTGGACGCCGGGGAACGTTTGGACGAGCATTCGGCAACGCTACTTAGGGAGTTCATCCACGAGGAGGCCGATCCGGGCAAGGTCTACGCGTTGCTGGTTCAGGTTCCGGCGGCCGATCCGGCGGCGTCCGGCGAGCAGATCGCCGGGTTGCGGCTGATGCCCAACGATCCGCAACTGAGGTTCGAAGGTCGGGTCCGCGAGACGTTGGAGCCGTCGATCGAGGCGGCCGGTCTGGAGATCGACGCCCTTGCCGGCCGTATCATCCGCCACCGGCGCCAGCACGATCCGGCACGCAAGGCGCTCCGCGCCCAGCGCGACCTCAGCCTGGCGGCGCTGGAGATGGCCGAGAGCGACGGTGCGCCGCCGGTCCGGGTGCGGCTGGCCATCGGCGACGCCAATTGCGATTTGGGCGCCGCGGCCGAGGCACGCAAGGCCTTTCTGGCGGCTCTGGAAGTGGCCGAGCACGGCTCGAGGGAGATGCTCGAGGCCTACTACGGCATGCTGACCACCTACGACGACGACAAATTCCTGGTCGAATTGCAAGTGACCACTTGCCTGGAAGCCTTGGAGACATTCCCTTTCGACACTCAACTTCTTCTGGCCATGGGCAACTACCTGCAGGCCAAGGGAAAGCTCGATCTGGCCGCCCGGTCGTTCGATACCGCGGTCAAGTACGGCCAAGTGGATCTGGGAACCTGGCACTTGACCGAGCTGGCCGAGGTGGCCGCCGACTGCCTGAGCCTTACGCTTCAGGCGCAGGAACAAGACGACGAGGCCCGCCAGGTGCTGGAAGAGGCGCTAGGGCGCCATGAAGATTCGATTCGGCTGCAGCGACGTTTGATCGACCTGCACGTCAAGCACGGCCGGTGCGAGGCGGCCATCGATCGGGCCGATCGCATGGCGGCCCCACCGGAAGGCCGCGAGCCGCTGCACAACGCCCTTCGGGGAGCGTGCAAAGGCGCCGACGAAGATTGGACGCCCGCGCTGGCGTATCTCCAGAGCGCCTACGTGGCCGGATGCAGCGATCCGATCTGCCTGCGATGGCTGGCGGTCACCCTGCTGTCCAACGCCCAGATCGAGGCCGCCGAACCGGTGCTGCTCGATTGGCAAAAGGTGGAGCCGGCCAACATCGAACTCCAGGCCTACCTGGCGGCGCTAAAGCAGCAGAAGGCGGCGGCCTCGCAGCCGGCGACCGAGCCGGCGGCGACCGACCTGCCGGCGGACGATTCCACCGGTCGGCGGCTCCGCATCGACCAGGGCACGTCTACCTTCGAAGCCGTGCCGCTGGAACTGCCCATCGTCAGCCAGACCTCGTCGGCCGACTGCCGCTAGCAGCCGCCTCCCACAAGTTGACTGTCGCCGTCGGCCGTGCTATGGTGGGGTCTGGGATCATCCCCCTTACTGCTCACGAACCTGGAGGACCCTGTCATGCTACGTTGTCTCGCGACTGCGGTGGTTGTTTGCTTGGCCGTGGCGGCCACGGCGGCTGAGAAGTCCGATCTGCCGCTGGTCTTGGAAGAAGACTTCGAGAAGGGGGCCCGGCGCTGGCAACCGACCGACGTCGACGCCTGGAAGATCCTCCAGACCGACGGCGGCAAGGTCTACAATCAGTTCCGGGGCAGCAAGTACCGGCCGCCGCATCGCAGTCCGCTGAACATCTCGCTGGTCAAGGACGTGACGGTCGGCGACTTCGTGCTGACCGTCAAGGCACAGAGCACCTGCCGCGACTACGGGCATCGCGACATGTGTTTGTTTTTCGGCTACCAGGACCCGGCCCATTTTTATTACGTTCACCTGGGTAAGAAGGCCGATCCGCACGCCAACCAGATCTTTATCGTCAACGCCGCGGCGCGGACGATGATCACCGACAAGAAATCGCCCGGCACGCCATGGGACGACAAATGGCACGAGGTGAAGATCGTCCGCCGCGTGAAGGACGGGACGATCGAAATCTACTTCGACGACATGAAGACTCCCGTAATGACCGCCCAAGACAAGACCTTCACCCACGGCCGCGTCGGCCTGGGTTCGTTCGACGACACCGGCAACTGGGACGACTTCAAGCTCCGGGGCAACACCGTCGACGAACAGTAGCCGCTTGCGGCTTCGCACCACATCAGCCGCTGGCGGCTTTGCAGGAGCCCTGTCCATGACCCCCGAAACCCGACTCTCCGACCTGGGGCTGAAGCTCCCGCCGGCCGCCGAGCCCAAGGGCCTCTACCGGCCGCTGGTGATCGTCGGCAACCTGGCCTACACGTCGGGCCATCTGCCGGCGGCCGACGACGGATCGCTGATCACCGGCCGCATCGGCGACGACTTGGACCAGCCGGCCGGCTACGACGCCGCCCGACGAACCGGACTGGCCATCCTGGCCACGCTCCGCAAGGAACTGGGCAGCTTGGATCGGGTCCGCCGCTTGGTGAAAGTGCTCGGCGTGGTCAACTGCACGCCCGACTTCACCCAGCAGCCGGCGGTGATCAACGGGTGCAGCGAACTGCTGGCCGAGGTCTTCGGTCCCGAGGCAGGCATCGGCGCCCGCAGCGCCGTCGGCGTCGGCTCCTTGCCGCTAGGCGTGCCGGTGGAGATCGAAGCGATCTTCGAGATCCAATAGCCGCTGGCGGCTTCGCAGCCCCCAGCAACCTAAAGCCGCATGAACGCGGCCACTACCAGCGACCGCTGAATCGTCGGCGTTAGTCGCCAAAGGGCATCGGCACCTCCACCGTTTCGGCGACCTCCGGCGGTTTGAACTCGACGTGACCTTGTGCGGCCAAGGTGAACCACCGCAGCGATGGATCTTCCAAGGGGACCCGGAAGCGGAACGTGGCCTCCGCCGCACGCCCGTCTTCGGTCCGATCGGTGATCGTGATCGTTACCGCCGACAACTCGATGGTATCGCCCAGAGCCAACGGACGCCGGTCGTCGCGAAACAGCCGGTCCAGGTGCTGCGAGAAATGGGGAATTGAGAAGGCCGGCAACGGCGGATTGGCGCCGGGTGATCCGCCGCGCGGAGGTAGATACCCGCCATGAGGACGGACCACCAGCGTGTTGGCATCCGTTCGGGTAACGCTCGCCGACTTGCAGGATGAAGTCAGGTTGAGCATGCCAGCCGGAAGGGATTTTCCCTGGTAGTGGCGGACTTGAATCACCGCCACGTCGTACAGCCAGGCCGGCGAATTGACGAGGATTACCGTTTGGTTCTCGAACCGCGGATCGTCCGGAAGCGTGCTGACGAACTTCTTGACGCTCTCGCCCAGGATTCTCATGGCCAGGGCCGACAGCGGAAACATCAGCGGGGCGACCACGACGTGCACCGCAATCAACAGGCAGCCGCTGATCCGCGCCAGCCGGTTCCAGCGTTTCGAGGCCGGTCGCCAGGGGGCACCTTCTTTCAAGCCGCCGAGAAACTGCGCCAACAGGCCCATCCCACCCAGCCCGACGAACAACAGCAACCGATCGTCGGCAAAAGCCGAGCACGCCGGCAACACCGAGAGAATCATTCCCAGGGTCCAGAATCGGGCCAGACGGTTGCGGGCCAGCAGCGGCACAAAGAGCACGCCCCACACCGCCAGAAACGCCACCGCGCCGAGCCAATAGAGGCGCAGCGCCGACGCCGAACACCACAGACTGAACTGCGCGGGCGGAAGCCCCCATTGTCCCAGCAGAAGGATCGGCCCGTCGCGGATGACGTGGCGTGCATAGCTGACCGGGTCATGGGACGGATCGACGTACACACCGGAATGCAGCATCCCGAACCCCAATGCCTTATACGAGACGTACCACGCCACCCCGATCAGCACACAAGGCACCAAGCCGATCAGCCGCTTCGGCCACCGGCCAGAGTCGAGGAAGATCGCGTAGGCCAACAGATACGCGGCGGCGGAAACGGCAGATTCCTTGCACAGCAGCGCGGCCAGCAACGCCAACGGTGCCAGCACGGCCCCCGGCCGCCATCCGTCGCGGCGCCAACGGTCGTAGGCCACCAGCGTCAGGATGCCGAACAACCCGGCCAGCAGTGCGTTGCGGTTGGCCAGCCATCCGACGGGACCGGCGTGGGCATCGTCCAGCGCGAACAGCAACGCCGCAAAGGCCGCCATCCACGGCGACATGCGCTGGCCCATCAGCCGCCGGTAAAGCACGGCCGCCGCCCAGATCAGCAAGCCGAACCATACCAGGCTCTGGGCGTGCATCAGCACCGGATAAGCGTCCCAGAGCCGGTAGTCGATGACGTGGGTCAAGGCGGTCAGCGGCCGCATGAAAGCCGCCCGGCACTCCAGATCCGACCACCACGGCAGAATGCCGGCATTGATCAACTTGCGATTGCGATGGGGATCGCCGTCGAGAAAGCTGAACGGCTGCCACGGGTTTCCCGACACGCCCTCCACCACGAATTGACTCTGGACCGTCGCCCGGATGCCGAAGTCATCGAACTGCAACCCGCCCCACAACGACGGCAGCGCCAGCAAGAGACCCAAGACGACCGGCACGGCCGGGTAACGTTTTCGCGCAACCCAACCGCTGAAACGCCGTAGTATCTCCATGAGGCCCTTTCTGCGAGGAGTTTTCTCTGCAACTCTGGTCGCGGCCGTGCGATCCGCGAGGGATCACGTGGCATCGACGGCCTCGTACACCTTGCCGTGCTGTTTGAGCCACTCGACCTCGCCTCGACGGGCACGCTCTTCCACCTCGCGTAGCAACTGCACTGTTTCGGACTCATAGCAGGGCTCACTCGGATCGTCGACCGGGATAACGGCTTCCACCTCGATCGCGACGACGTATCGCTCGGTGTAGACCCAACGAACACGCCTGATTCGTTTCCCCGAAATCCGCATGGTTAACCCTCTTGAACAGCCGATTTTGGCCAAGTAGGTCCTCCCGTGTCAATAGGATGCCCAACAAATAGGTCATAGATCCCCTCGACCGGCGAAGCCGACATCGCAGAGGTGATCTACCCGGTTGACCGAAAGCAGCTTCACTCGCCCGTCGGTCACGTCGAGTTGGCTGATCGATCCGTTGTGCAGCACGAACGGATGCCGCTGGGCGGGGATCTCCAACAGGGCTTTCAGTGCCGCGGCCAACAGCCCGCCGTGGGTGACGACTACCGCCCGCCCGTGATCGCTTCGAGCGATCTGCCGGAATGCTTCACATCCTCGCTGCATCAGGTGACGTCGGGTTTCTCCGCCGGGAAGGGGAAAGTCGGGATCGCCGCTCCGCCAGCGGGCCATTTCTTCGGGATATTGCTGTTGCAACTCGCTACGGAGCTTGTCCTGAAAGACGCCGGCATGCACCTCGATCAGCCGCCGATCGGTCTGAATCTCCAGGCCCAACGCCGCGGCCACCGGCTCGGCGGTCTGCATGGCCCGACGCAAGGGACTGGCGTAGAGCGCCTCGATGGGCAACTCGGCCAGCGCCGCGGCCACCGCCTCGCTCTGGCGACGGCCCAACTGAGACAGCGGCACGTCCGATTGGCCCTGGATCCGCCCTTCGGCGTTGTAGGAGCTTTCACCGTGGCGGATGCAATACAGAATCATCAAGCGGGCTCCCATGGCACGCAAACTATTCACGATATCCGCTTCGACGGGCCAACGCAATGCGGCTGACGGTCTGTCCGTCGCGTCACTGGTGGTAAGTTGAGCGACTGGGGCTTCGCTGCGCTGAGCCGCCCGCCACCCCTGCCACGGGGGGTGCGTTTCATCGCCGGCCGTTGACAATCCAACCGGCGCATGGAATACTAGAAGGTTCCCGATCGACCGACCCTACTTGCTAATGACAAGGAGCCCGCCGTGACTGCTGCCCCGTGGATCACCTACCGCCCTGAATTGAAGGTCCTGGATTGCACGATCCGAGACGGCGGCCTGGTCAACGATCACAAGTTCGACGACGATTTCGTCAAAGCCGTCTACCGGGCCAACGTGGAAGCCGGCCTGGACTACATGGAAATCGGCTACAAGAACTCCAAGAAGCTGTTCCCCAAGGACCAGTTCGGTCCCTGGAAACGCAGCGACGAGGAGGATGTCCGGCGGATCGTGGGCGAGAACGACACGCCGCTTAAGCTGTCGGTGATGTGCGACGCCGGCAAGTCCGACTGGAAGACCGACGTGCTGCCCAAGGACGAAAGCGTCCTGGACATGATCCGCGTGGCCTTCTACGTCAACCAGGTTTCCGAGGCGGTGGACATGATCCACGACGCGGCCGAAAAGGGCTACGAGGTGATGGCCAACTTGATGGCCGTCTCCACGGCCTCGGACACCGAGATCGACCAGGCCCTGGAGGTCGTGGCCGAATCGCCCGTTGACGTCCTGGTCGTCGTCGACAGCTTCGGGGCGATGTACGCCGAGCAGATCGAGATCCTGGTCAAGAAGTATCTCGACTACGGCAAGCCGAAGGGCAAGCTGGTGGGGATGCACGCCCACAACAACCAGCAGTTGGCCTTCGCCAACACCATCGAAGCGGTCATCCACGGGGCCAATCGGGTCGACGCCTCGATGCTCGGCATCGGCCGCGGGGCGGGCAACTGCCCGATGGAATTGTTGATCGGCTTCTTGCGCAACCCCAAGTTCAAGATCCGTCCCATCTACGAGGCGTTGCAGGATCACCTGTTGCCGCTCAGCCGCCAGCTCGATTGGGGCCCGTGGCCACAGTACAATATGACCGGCCAACACAACGAACACCCCCGTACCGCCATCGCCGCTCGGGCCGACCAGGAGCGGGACAACTACGTCGACTTCTACGACAAGTTGACGAGGGACTAGCGGCGTAAAGCGCGGCAAGGCAACTTGACTACGGGCCTGCTTTGATCCAGACTGAAGAATCGTAGCGGTGGTGGTTTCTTCGACTCTTTTTCGGGCCGATGGTCAATGACGATTCGGTTCCTGTGTCCGTCCGGCCACTCGCTGAGCGTGCCCGACGCCAGCGCGGGCAAGAAGGTCCGCTGCGCCCGATGCAAGCGGACGACGTACGTGCCGCAGCGCAGCACGTTGCCGAAGCCGTCGGCGTTGCCGGGGCAGCCCGGTTCGAGTCCCCCGCCTTTGCCGTTGAAGCGAAAACCGGACGAGGCCAAATCCGCCAAAGCAGAGGCCGGTCCGCCGGCGCCCGCGGCCGAAACCAAGGCGAAGCCCAGGCGCGGCCCCAAGGCCGGATCCGAATCGAGCCAACCGGCGGCGCCGTCGCGGCGGGACACGCGTCGTCGTCGCCAAAGACGCCCGCAACGCAAGGACAAAGAACCGGCGACGCCGGGGAAGGAGCCGTCGAATTCGGCCGCCCCGCCGCGACAGCGGAAGCGAACCACCCCGGCGCGCGCCCGGCGGGGTCCCGCGCTAATGCCGGCCGGCGTCTACGTGCCCGACGTTGGAAAGATCATGACGGTCAGGTGGCTGGCGTTTTTCCTGGCCTTGGCCGTGCTGTTCAGTCTGGGGCCGGTGATCGTCAAGATGCACCTGAACCTTGCCGGGGCCCCCTGGTGGGCGCGCCTGGCCCTGCTGCTGGCGGTGGTTCAGGCAGTTTATATACTATGGATGCTCAGCGCGCCGGACTGGGCCAGCGTCTGGGTGGTGATGCTGGTGTTTGCAACGGTGGCCGCCTTGTACGGCATGGCGACCGCCATCGCGCTGGCCACGCCGGCCCACGAAGACATCCTGCTGGACATGGAAAAGGTTCGCTATTCGGCCAAGGCATGGTGCGGAGCCGTGTTGCTGGTGATGTCGCTGGCCACTTATCTCTGCGGCCGGACCAGTGCCAAGTGGCGCCGCGCCGTCGAGTTGGAAACGGCCGGCAAAGGCAAGAAGCTAAATGGGATTGCGTGATTTCGGAAGGAAAACCGTTTAGGATCGTTCGAGAAACTAGTGTCGCATGAAACGATTGGGTGGCTGGGGTCGAGCGTAGCGAGCCCCCAGCCACGCTGACGCAAACCAGACACTCATTTCTCGAACGGTCCTTAGCCGCCGGGGCTAAACAGCGTCGCTTCCCCGTATTACAGGATTTCACCAGATGCCTCGAAACCTGCTGAAACTGACTTCCGCGGCGATGTTGTGGGTCACCTGCAGCCATCTCGGGCTTCCGCTTGCCGGTCGGACGCAAGCTGCCCAAACGGCGAGCATCGTGGGTTCCCCGCAGGCCGGCGTTCAGGAAACCTTGGCCGCCCGGGAAATCCGACGTTACGTTTATCTTCGTACCGGTGAGCTGCTGCCGATCGTCCGGGCGGCGACCGTACCGGCCGGGGAAGATCTCCTCGTCGTGGCCCAAAAGGACCGTCCAGTTCTCGCCGCGCTGACCGCGGATGCCGCATTGAAACGGTCGATCGCTCGGCTCGGTCCGCAGCAGTTCGTGCTCAAGACGATCCGGCAAGGGCAGCGGCGCGTGTTGCTGGTCGTCGGCGGCGACGGCGTGGGAACGCTTTACGGCGCGTACCGCCTGGCCGAACGTCTGGGCGTGCGATTCTTCCTTCACGGCGACGTCGTGCCCGACCGGCGGATCGACTGGGAGTTTTCCGTGCCGGACGAGACGGGCAAGCCGCTGTTCGCGTTGCGGGGGCTGAATCCCTGGGGGTCCCATCCGCCGGGATTCGATCTGTGGAACGTCGACGATTACAAGGCGCACATCGCCCAGTTGGCCAAGATGCGGATGAACTTCATCGGCGTCCATTGTTATCCCGAGGGCCATCCCTACGCGGAACCGACGGTCTGGCTGGGGCTGGCGGGGGATTTCGACCAGCAAGGGCAAGTCCGGCTCAGCTATCCGGCGCGATACTACAACACGTTATGGAAGGGCCATTGGGGGCCGATGCCGCCGAAACGCACCGGTGAATACAGCTTCGGCGGTTCGATGCTGTTTGAGCGCGACGACTGGGGGCCCGACGTGATGGCGGGCCACGCGCCCAGCCCGGCGACGCCCCAGGCCTGCAACCAGGTGTTCAACCGCACGGGCGAGTTATTCCGCGAGGCGTTCGGCTTCGCCCGGCTGGTGGGGGTAAAAACCTGCCTGGGCACCGAGGCGCCGCTGATCATGCCGCAGGCGCTGAGGCAGCGGCTCGAGGC
>SDBV01011697.1_pt1 | contig 11328 bp, 7 predicted proteins | sample 2277081 | NCBI WGS metagenome assembly SDBV01 (sample SAMN10402039, study PRJNA504765) | marine sediment metagenome | isolation source: marine sediment core GS10_PC15, 223 cmbsf | place: Arctic Ocean: Southern Knipovich Ridge | collected 2010
CTCATCTTTACTAAATCCTGCAACCCCTTTTAAGCAATCAAAATCGGGATTATCCACAAAATAGGCGGCTTTTGATAAGTTCAAACATGCTTCATCACATAAAGAGTGCAAAACATATTCTGTGACATTATCAATACCATGTAACGACAGTATCTGTTGAGGCAAGTGGGTTACCCGCCTCAACAACTCGTGAAAACGAGGTGTTAACTCGCTGTGCTTCATATACGTACTCCCTTCTTCTTCAGTACGGCTTTCATAACTACATTCTTATCATACCAGACAAGAGGGAAAAAAAGCAACCACCAACACACACTCTTGTCTAACTGCACTAAGACGTGGTAGTCTATCATGCAAGGAGGAAACATGAGATGGTCAAAAGCGGCACCCCCGATACTATTTCTAGTAATAAGCTATTGTAGCCTCGATCTTGATGGCCGCAGCATGTGGCGCACGAAAGATCCCTTAATGCCTACGCTTACCACCCGCTGGGCTGATGGAACCACTACGTACCGACTGAGAACGTATTATCTTGAACTGCATCCAGTTTTTAGCAAATTCGATTTCGATTACTTTATGAACCATCTTGTTCCCGAAGGTCCCATTTCCTATCGCACAGACCCTTCAAAGTCTGTCGATGGAACCCTGTTAAAAAAGTTGGCAGAAGAGGTCGTGCAAGAAATAAAACGAAAGAAGACCGTCTTTAAGCATTTTACTACGATAAAAAAATCTAACTTTAATGAGCGGCTTTCCTCAGGGCTCATTATTCTAAAATATAAAGCCTATCCCTTCGTCCTTAAGCTGTTCGTAAAAACACCGGAAACCTTTGTGAAGCAATCAGAAGGGATTATTCCGACCTTTTTCTTTCGTATGGGAGGAGGCATTAATCGCCATTTATCAGGATTTACACGCATAAAAAACGTTGAAGAAATTCAGAAAAAAATCGATGGTGATCCTTTCTGGGCAGCCCGCATAGATACTCCTCGCAAATGGTTTTGGCTTCCAAAAAAATCGCACTGGATCGAACTGCGGGGCACCAATATCGGGCCCGAAGGAGAACCAACCACGAAGCTCCCCGCTACCTACGGCATTATTGCTGATGAAATAAAAAGTGACAAGACACTCTCTCTACGCAAAGGAGCTGATCGGGAAACGGCGCTTGAATTTGCCCATTATGTAGGTAATAGGGTTGATGCTCACGTCGATAATTTCATGCGTGAAAAAGTGAGCGGCAAGATAGTACTCGTCGACACTGAGCATTTTCCTACAATGATAGGATTAAAAGAGCCCATGTACTATGAAGACTACACTTCCTGGTATAAACAGCTTATCAATAAATGTCTCAAAGATACCTTCCTAAGACACAAAAAGCTTCGGCGCGAACTGCAATGGTACCCACAACGGGAACTCTTGCCCTGCTAGCGGCCTGTGATCACCCGCTCAAGACGAAGTAACTCATTATGAAAGCGTGTATCTGCTGTGCGCAACTGCTCAATCTTATGCATCGCATGAATCACCGTCGAATGATCTTTTCTGCACCAGAAAGCCGCGATATCCAAAAGAGAATGATCGGTCACCTTTTTCATAGTATACATCGCCACATGGCGGGCAAGTACCAGATTTTTTTGCCTTTTTGTTGAACGCAGCTCATGAATACTGTAACCAAAATGCTTCGCAACCCTATCGGCAATGCGCGGCAAATCGAGAGGTGCCTGGCGCACCGATTCGAGTGGCGGCCGATGGAGAACCTTGTGGGCAAGTTCAATCGAGATTGCCTGGTGAGTCAACGTTGCAAAAGCAAGAACCCGTATAAACAGCCCTTCAAGTTCACGCACATTTGAGGTGACACGGGATGCAATAAAATGGGCCACATCTTCTGAGAGCGATGTCTTTTGAAGATCCGCCTTTTTGTGAAGAATCGCAATTTTAGTTTCGAGCGTTGGTGGTTGAATATCGGCAATAAGTGCTCCACTAAGTCGGGTACGCAATCGCTCGTTGAGCCCATCAATATCACTCGGCAGTGCATTACTTGAGAAAACGATCTGTTTACCCAACTCATACAGACGATTAAAAATCGAAAAAAAAGCTTCCTGGGTCTGTGCCTTATGGGACATACACTGAATATCATCCATTAATAACACATCAACCTCTCTATAGCGACTCTCAAAGGCAGCAACCTTATCGAAGCGAACCGAGGTAATAAACTCATGCACAAATCGATCCGCCGATTGATATACGATACGTGCTTTAGGATCGGCCGAGCGAATATGATTACCCACCGCATGAAGCAGATGAGTCTTTCCAAGGCCCGAATCTCCACAAATAACGAGAGGATTATACCTAGTACCTGGGCTTTCAGCCACCGCCTGAGCAGCAGCAGTGGCCATCTCATTATGAGGACCTACAACAAAACTCTCAAACTGATGGCGCTGATTTATCTGATACCGAGTAGAGGACCGCTTTACCTGAGGAACTTTCTTCGGTTCAACCGCAGGTACGACCATACGGTTAGTTTCCACGCGACTTTCATCAAGAAAAAGAAGTGCAATACGCTGCTCATGCAGAAGACGGCAGAGGTGTGTTTTAATCAGATCGCTATAATGACGATTTACCCATTGCTTTATGAATGCATTAGGAGCTTTAAGATAGGCCGTTTTATTACCAGCATCCCAGCGGGCCAACGTAAGCGCCTTCAGCCACGTCTCAACAACCCTGCTGCCCACCTCTTCGGTCGCTATTGCTAAAAATTCCTGCCAAATCTGTGTACCATTCAAGACAATACTACTCTCGTTTAAAATCGTTAACTTTTTCCACCCCTTAAAAGATATAAACATTTTATCAGATTCCCCACCTTTAGGAAGTCTTTTCTTAAACTTTTTTCATTCGAAAAGCATGGATTGAAGGTATTATTTGACTAGCCCTCACTTTCAGTAGGGCCACTTTTTTTCTCCCGGGATAGGCAGGGCAAGACCGGAGCAAAGCGGATGCTTTCCCCCCCCGGCGTGGGACCGGGTAGCAGGTGCGCGGTCCACTCTTATGCGATAAAGGTAGTTCCCCCATTTTCTCTCGACAGTAAGCATTTATCTTGCTGCGAGAAAAAAAAATTTCCTATACTGATAACAAGGGGGAGAACATGAAGTACTTAAGTATTGTTCTTGCGTGCGCATTTTTTTGCGCCGTGCAGGGACTCAGCCGCTGGCAACCACCAGCCGCTCATATTCGCTATAATGAAGTCTGTTTTCTGACATCACATAATTCCTATGCCGCAACCGGCCATGGCTACTATTATGCACAGCAAACATGGACCATTAAAGAACAATTAGAGGCTGGAGTACGGGGACTCATGCTCGACATTCATGAAGACAGCTCACACAAGATTATGCTCTGCCATGGCAACCCGTTCATTACCAGAGTCATCTGCAGAGGGAAAAGCCCCATACCTTTCCATGAGGCACTCGTCACCATGAGGCAGTTTCTTGAGCATAATGCGGACGCAATTATTACTATCTTCCTTGAAAACTACGTCCAAAGCCAACAGCTTCTCGATGCAGCGTTCCTCGATGCTGGCCTCGAGCCTTACATACTTACTCCGGCAGCCTGGAATCCCGTAGCAAAAGGTGGGTGGCCAACGATAGGATGGATGAGGAAAAAGAATAAACGGCTCCTTATTTTTAATCCGCCTGGGCAAACGATCTTTACCTTCAATCAGTGGGAACATGTCGTTGAAAATCAGTGGGGCGCCCTGCCACCTTCTCGAGCCTGTAAAGAGCGCAACGAATCGAAAAAATGGCGTGCCAACCCCCGCTACCTGTATGCGGTTAACTACTTTCCGCGGCTCAAATTCAGATTTGATAATGCCTATGCCCACTTAAATACGACCGGCCTCGATGTTGTTTTAAAACGTCTGAGCAAGGGCCTCGATAAAAATTATTGCAAAAAAAGGCTTCCCAATTTTTTATGTATCGATTTTGTCGATGAGGGCGATGGCATGAAACGAGTAAATGAAATAAATGAGCGAGCACAAAATCAGGACGACCGAAAGCGCCTTTTCTATCGCATTCATGTCCCATCAGAAGGAAGGAAAGTCCATGGAACTTAGCAAGAAAGGGTACGGAGCATCGACGTCCGTCTACTTCCAGCTTATATGTATTGCTTTATCGGCAGGTATTATAACGTTTCTCGTTTTAAACGCGATGAGAGATTTCCATTCATTAGATAAAGCACCTGAACTGCTTCCCATAACACCAGCCGCAGCAAAAGCATTTGGTGGCACACCGGCGCAGGTACGCATTGGTCTTAATATAAGCAATTTCTCAGCATTTGATATTCTCCAAAATACCTTCATCTTTAGCGGGACGCTCTGGTTCTTGTTCGATCCAAGTATCATCTCATTAGACACCGTAAAGAAATTTAGTTTTGAAAAAGGGGAAATACTTACCATCGCGAAACCAGCAACGCGCATCATTGGTAATAAGCTGCTTGCAAGCTTCGATATTAAGGTGAAGAAAGCGGATAACCTCAATCACGCCTACTTTCCTTTTAGCAGTCATACGTTCAATGTGGTGATAGACTCTCGCTCTTCGCCCGCGGAGCTCTCTTTTGTTTCATCGATTCAGGATTTCGTTCTTTCGAAAAGTGTACTTCTGTCAGGCTGGCAGATACAGGGAGAACGGGTAGAAACCGGGTATACTCAGTCAGCTCTTGAGGAAAATAATGCACACACAACACTCTATAATCCACGCATTGTTTTTTCACTCGATTTTGCCGTTTCTCAATTGAGGCAGCTGCTCACTATTTTACTGCCACTGATATTGCTCTTTTATCTTACGCTGTTTACCTTTTCGATGGATCCTACCTATTACTATCGTTCCATTACCGGGCTTTCATCGGGAATTGTAACCGCCCTTATCGCGTACCGCTTCGTTATTGAAAATCTTTCGCCAAAGGTAGGCTATTTTATGCTGTCCGATTACATCTTTTTCCTTTTCCTGGGAATAAGCTGTGCCATATTTATGGCCAATACCCAAACACTCGAAATGAGCCGGCGGCAAAAAGAGATCCTTACCATTGTCATGCATAGCATCATTCTCGTTGCGATATTTTATCTACTCAACTACTGGATAGGCTAACATCATGATTATACGCTCCCTCTTTTTTCTCCTTGCCTTAAGTCAGTCGATAATGGCATTGAACCTGCTATCTGAAGCAGCTGACTATGCACGCACCCATCCAGAATATCCCCCGATAGAAAATGAAAATGTGCTCAATCCTCTTTTTGATACCTTCCATAAGGCACATGCACCGTCCCTTTTTACTCGATCACTGGAAAAGATAGGATTGAGAAAGCCGCTTTGGTCGTCCGCCCGGCTTGCCAATAATCTTGAAATGCTCATTGCTCAAAGAGAGAAAAATGGGCTTCAGAAGGTGCTTACTATAATAACCAAGCCGGAAGATCAGTTTGTCATCGTTGGGCCATTGTTTGGTGCCTTCCATTCGTTAGTACGTATACTTACTCACTTAAAGAAACAGGGCATCATCGATGATGAGCTGAAGATAGTCAAGCCAGGAAAATACCTCATCTTTAATGGTAACATGTTTGATGGCTCACCCTATGGGTTCGAAACGCTCAGCCTCATTATTTCTCTTATGCTTAAAAATCCGAAGCGGGTTATCTCTCTACAAGGTACCCATGAAAAGAATCGTTCCTGGCTCAATTATAGTTTAAAGCGTGAACTACGAAGAAGAGCCTGGTTTATCCCTACGTTAGAAGATCGGCTCACTACCTTCTTTGGTACACTGCCCGACGCGCTTGCTCTGACCGGAAAAAAACCGGAAGGAGGCATTATCCAAATCTCAAATATAAGTGATGCCACCATCGGCGCCCTACAGCCCCATGTCAAAGCCATTATTCGGGCCGAAGACAGACTCATAAGCTATAACGTACATCCAGGATTAATGCTTTCGGAACTTGAGCATGGCGCTACCATCTGGTCAAATTTTTCTGGCCAAACCCTTCTGTATAATAAGTATTATAACTTTATGTATGATGCCTACAGCATCCTGACCATTGGCGGATCAGCTCAAATGGGCACTCAAATGTATAAAAGTACCCTTACCCTCTACAACCGGAATATTAATAGAAAAGAACCCTTTAGGCGTGCAGATATTATGAATGTCATAACGGGCCAAAGTTTACTTGATAAAACCTACCCCCTTATCGAGCCAACGGATGCCAATACGCTTACCTTCGGAGCTACGATGGATCTGACTCGTGCCCATAAATATATAGGACTCAATGTAAAAGCGGGATTATCGGCCGCTACGCACCGCGTCAACCAAAAAGGGGGCATTCATGGCAAATTATTGCGTATCATTATAAAGGACGATCAGTACCGACCAGTACTCTCACGTCGAAATATTATAGAATTTATGGACACCGTCAATCCTATTATTATCTGTCCTGTGGGAAGCGGTACCCTGGCAGCATCTCTCGATCTCATTAAGGAAAAGAAAATATTTGTGCTTTTCACCAACAGTGGATCGAGCAAATTTCGCAATCCGGAACTAACATATATCATTAATTTCCGTGCATCCTACGCAGATGAAGGGCGAGCACTGACCAATTATGCCCTGAAAAACTTATTAGCCAAGGACTTTGCCTTCTTTTACCAAAATGACGACCACGGTAAATCTGCACTCAGTGGAGCGCAAGAGGCCCTGAAAAAGAAGGGAATCACCAACTGGACCGAAGCATCCTATCAACCGAATACCCTGAACGTTGACGAAGCAGTAGATGCAATACGAAAAGCAAACCCCGATACGATTGGACTCTTTTCGGTAACGACTGCCACGATCGAATTTCTGAAAAAATTAGGGGCCGAATTTCTCGCAAATAAGCAGCTTCTTGCGCAATCACCCCTCGGTGATAAAGGCTTTAAGCAGTTTCTTGCTGAAAATGGCCTAAAAGTTACCTTTGCCCAGGTCGTGCCCGATCCTGTAAGAAGCACTCTTCCTATAACAACAGAATATCGAGATTATATCTCCCGCATGGGACTTCAACCTGAAACCTACTCACTCGAAAGCTATATTTACGGCCGCCTCGCCGCAGTATTTTTTAGCAAGATCGAGGGACCTATTACGATGGAAGCTCTCGCCAATGTTATTGAAAATATCAAAGATTTCCCCTATAAGGGACTCACGCTCGACTTCAATCCTGACAATAGGCAACTGTCCCATATACTCTGGATAGAACCGCCAGAAGGACCCTGGATAGAGCAGGATCTTACGAAGTCAACGAAGTAACAGCTTATGATAAAAACGAAGTTTCCCTGGCTTAATCGAAACATCATCGGCTTTGGCATCGCAAGCTTTTTCAGCGATTCCAGCCATGAGATCGTGCCATTAGTGCTACCCGCATTAGTAATACAGTTGGTAGGACATGAGCATGCGCCTTCCTATTTAGGTTTTATAAGTGGCCTCGCTACCGCAGCAGCGGGCGTTACAACCCTCTTTTCAGGCTGGTTAAGCGATCGAATAAGGAACAGAAAGCCTCTTATACTATCCGGCTACGCCCTTGCCGGTACCCTTGTCGGACTCATTGGCCTTGCCCACAGTTGGATTACGATACTGTTTTTACATGTATGTGCCTGGATTGGACGTGGGCTGGTCAGCGCACCGCGCAATGCACTCATAGCCGATTCGACACCACCCGCTTACTATGGCCATGCATTCGGATTTCGCCAGGCACTCGATACGGCCGGCGCCGTAGCAGGGCCGCTTATCGTTTATTTTTTTTCAGGACAAGCGCTTTCCACCCTTTTTCTTATCGCCCTTATTCCCGGCCTCCTCGCATTACTTGTGATCGCCCTGTTTATCAAGGAGGTGCCCCGTACCCCCGTTACCATGAAAAAGTATGTTCCCCTTGGCCTCCTTCCCGGAAACTTTTACCTCTTTCTTACCGCGATGTTTATCTTCGGCATGGGCAACTTTAGCAAAACACTCCTTTTGTTACATATGCAAAACACCCTTGCTGGCTCCTATCCAACAGCTACGGTTATGAGTATCATCACCCTTTTTTATATTCTGCGTAATATCGCACAAGCAGGCGCAAGTTATGTTATGGGGGCCCTGAGCGACAGTATTGGGCGCATGCTGCCTTTGGCACTCGGTGGCTTTACGCTGTTTGGAATCATGTCGATCCTTTTGATCTGGTCATCGGCCAACCTTCTTTCTCTCTTTTTCATTTTCCTTATTTCGGGGATCAGTGCCGGCACCTATATGAGCCTAGAAAAATCGGCAGCAGCCGACCTTCTTCCCAAGGAGCTACGGGGAACCGGCTATGGCATACTACAGACAATTAATAGCATCGGTGATCTGCTTTCGAGTGTAATAGTAGGCTTTCTCTGGGCTGCATTTTCTCCTAAAATAGGATTTTTATATGCAGCGCTCATGAGCTTTTCTGCAGCACTCATACTTATTCCTTTACAGCTCCGGCAAAGGTCCCCTCTCAGATGATTGTCTCGAATACGAAGCTGCACAAAAAATGAGTATTTTTGCTTCCCGTAAACAGGCTTGTGTCTCCTGAGAAAAAATTTGGTAGATCAAATATTACAGCTGTTAGCAAACGCTGGAATCATCTGCTCCCCGATTAAAAGAAATTTTTCCGCAACAAGTATTATGACCGAATCGAGCTGCCGCAGGCTCCAATTATTAAATATGGGGTAAGATAGCCGTACTTATTGTATGTAACAGTTGTACATGCTATGGAAGTAGTATAGGTACATTTTTCTCTTATTTATGGGATACCTTGAATACTACAAGTTTAAAACTCTGGTATATTCAGGACATTCGTTAGAGATTTTTTCACGAAGTCATTATGATTCATGCCTCATAAAAATGCACCTAATTACTATCATCAACGCTAAAGGCAACAAAAGGAGAATAGGCATGGCTATGATTAAACGCTTGCGGTATCAAATTGCCAACAAGAGCATTAAGGGAGGGACTAGCATCATTATCACCATAATCAAAAGCAATAGTCATTGCGTTCAAAATATCATTGTTTATAATTTTTGACTCTGAAATCGTTTGCACGAGCTTAATCGCATTATTAGGATACACACTATAAATCTTTATAGCAAAAGAAGGAAGAGGGTTAAGTTTCTCTGATGCTATTGCTAGCAGCGAACCAGTTCCAGAAAACCTAATTTCACAGAAATGGTCTGATTCATAGCCAAAAGGAACACCTAATTTCTGACCGTCGAGAATAAAGAACATGATGTGATCCTTGCCATAATAGAAGGCGGAAACAGCGAGCAATTTGCCATTTGGCGAAATGGTTGCTGCACCACCAATATTGGCCTTCATTTGTATCGAGGAACTTTTTTCTGTATCAAAATGACCCTCAGACGAAACGGGATAGGTGGTAATGATACTTGTACCATTTTTGTGATAAGGATTGCTAAAGATTGCTATGGCAAAGGTATTATCTGGAGCAAACAGTATTATCGAAGGACTTAAATCTTTTGTGTAAACTGTTTGAATAGGTGTAACGCCGGTATGATGGCGATCAATCCTGTATACATAAAATAGCCCACTACTAGAAAGTGCATGATCTGGAAGTGCTGCAAACTTCCCATTTGGTGAAAAAGGAGAGTAATTAGCGCAATATCCTCGGGTCCCATTAAATATTTTTCTGTTGAGAAGTTCATCGCCGCGAAGGATACTAAACTCTGTGTATGCCTTACTGCTAACAGCAACAAAGCCGGAATTCCAACTAATATCAATTCCTATTGGGTTTTTAATCGTGTCTCTTGGGAAAGCCCCCACACTCCATCGGCCCTTTACTACATCAATAATATTGACTTTGGGAAAATCGGACAAAACGGCAAGCACTTTGAAGAATCCAGGTACAAACACAGCGGATGTCTCCCCTGTACCCCCCTGTAATTCGTCTATTCTATTAAGTTCTCCAAGGGGATGAAACCACCACTCTTTGCTACGCGCAAGGCGATGATTGTTATCATTACTCGATTTTTTATGAGCTATTTTTTTAGCATATGGGTTTTTACTTTTTTTATTATCAGAGGCTTCTGTTTTAGGAATAGTCACACTTTCTCGTGAATATTCTTTTTGTGATTGAGTATTATATTCATTGTCTGATAAATCTGATTGTGCTGCTGCACCCAAAAACAGAAAACTACCCTTGTTATGTACAAATTCTACTGTACTATATCTTGCGAGTAAGGCTGTTAACTCCGGACTGCTTTTTGCGTATGCCAGTGCACTTTTGCTATTGGCATCTTTTATGTGCATATTAGCCCCCCTTCCTAATAAGACTTCTACAGCCTTCTCATGCCCATGTATGACAGCTAAATGCAGGGACGTTCTGCCTGATGCATCTTGCGCATTTATAGCAGCTTCATGGTCAAGAAGCATTGTTACTATGGTATCATGGCCTTGCTGAGCAGCCTCGTGGAGAGCAGTAGTACCATATCTCCACCACCAACCACGCGAATCATAGTACATAGTTACATCGGCATTTTCTTTAAGAAAAAGATCAACTAATACTACATCTCCCCTATAGCATGCTATGTGGAGCGGTGTCCTTCCTTTACCATCCTGAGAATTAACATCCGCACCATGCAAGAGCAGTTGTTGTGCTACATCTGTATACCCTTGGGTTGCTGCTTCATGAAGTACCGTATCTCCGTATAACGTCCACCAATCAAAGTTACTTTTAGCATTTACGTGCGCACCTTGAGCAAGAAGTAGCTGAACAATCTTAATGTTTCCGTTCTGTACTGCCAAATGAAGAGCATTCTTGTCTTCTTTATTACGCGCATTAATATCTTCATTAAGCTCAAGTGCATACCGTATGAGATTATGATCGCCCCTTTGAATACCTAGCATCATAAGCCCATTTTTTGCATGCTCCACTGACATTGCCCTAGGAGGGGCGACCTGCGCGGCATGAGTGATATTGCCAGTATTTATAATCGAAGCTTGTGTGGGCACAGATAGGGCTGAGCTATGTATGACCGGAACCGACACATTCATTGCATATAAGGATAAGTTTGTAAAGGCTATAAACATTACTAAGGCTAGAGCATTGATTGATATAGTATACTTCATGAAATATCCTTTTTTCTATGGTGTAATTCTTTGTATTCCTTTGAATATGGAAGACATATCTTTGGCAGCCTACCTAGTAAAGATTAATTTGTCAATGCAATACAAAAAGCTATAATATATGCTGCAAGCAAACAGCTTTATACCAACTTTTTGCCACACTACTTCCTTTACTGCTTCGATACAAGTTATATTCAGGAT
>SDBV01011698.1_pt1 | contig 11328 bp, 11 predicted proteins | sample 2277081 | NCBI WGS metagenome assembly SDBV01 (sample SAMN10402039, study PRJNA504765) | marine sediment metagenome | isolation source: marine sediment core GS10_PC15, 223 cmbsf | place: Arctic Ocean: Southern Knipovich Ridge | collected 2010
CCAAGCACCACATCGCCTATCTGTTCGACGACGCGGGGGCCGTCTTCTGCGGCGACACCCTCTTTGTGGCGGGCTGCGGGCGGCTGTTCGAAGGCACACCCGCGATGATGTTCACGGCGCTGGTCGAAAAGCTCGGCGCACTACCCGACGCGACCCGCGTGTTCTGCGGACACGAGTACACCGAGAGCAATCTGGTGTTCGCCGCCCACGTCGAACCCGACAACGCGGAGATTCGGTCCAAGCTCGAGCAGGTGCACGCGATTCGCGCCAACCAGGCCGCGGACTGGCACGACGCCACGCCCGCAGAAATGACGATCCCGTCGACGATCGGCGAAGAGCGCCTGATCAATCCGTTCATGCGGGCGCGAGATGCATCCGAACTCGGCCGCCTCCGCGCCGAAAAGGACAGCTTCTAGACGTGTCGAACCCCGCAAGTTTGCCCCCGGACGGCGCGGCGGCATCCAGGTATCGCCACCGGGTGGCCTTCTTCGAAACCGACGCGATGGGCGTAGTCCACCACTCCAACTACATCCGCCACCTCGAGCTCGCGCGGATCCATTGGCTCGACGAGCACGACCAACCCTATCGGATCTACGCCGAGCAGGGCCTCCACTACGCGACCACCCACCTGGAAATCGACTACCGGAGATCCACGGGCTTCGACGATGTGATCGAAATTGCGGCCTGGCTCGACTGGGTGCGCGGCGCCTCGATGCGCATCGACTACGAGCTGAGCTGCAACGGCGCCTGCGTCGCGACGGCATCGACCGTTCACGCGATGGTCGATCGCGAGGGTCGGGTGCGGCGAATCCCCAAAGAGCGAGCCGAGAACCTCCGGGGGCTCGCGCTGCGGCCCGGACCCAGGGCGCTCTAGCGCGCCTCGGCTACGCGATGCGGCGAGCCGTCAATCCCGCCCGCGCAGCCGGCGCGGAATCCTCTCCAACAGAATCGACGCCGACCAGCGAGCTGCGCGCTGAATCGCTTCGAGGGCGTCGCCCTGCCCCGACCAGTGGGAGCGCACGACGTCCGGGTGGACCTGGTTGAGGATTTTCGACAGGGCGGCGGACACGACCAATAGATCATCCACGAGGCCAATCGGGCCGACGAGAAGGCTCGGGATCAGATCGATCGGAGACAGCGCGTAACCGACTCCCAACACGGCGATCACCTTGCAGGAGAACGGAACCCGCGAGTCGCGCAGCAACCGCAGCAGCAGAACGGTGAGATCGGGGAGCAGCAGGACCACGTCGAGGATTCCCGTGGCGGCCCCCGGCCGCGCCTTGACGACCCGTGCGCGCAGCCGATCGTAGAGCCGACGCTCGCGCGGATTCAGCTCGATGATGACGGATTCTTCCGCGGGATCTCGTCCGTTCAACTAAAGATCCCCTCTCGTTCGCGACGACCGCGCGCGAGCAGGCCGCTGATCTCCGCCTTCACCTGCTCCACCTTGGCGTCGATGATTGCGTCCTCGTCGGAGGCCTCCCCTTCGAAGCGCTGCGGTTCGCCGAAGTAGATGCGGTATTTGACCGGCAAGGGGAGCAATCCGAGTGGGCCCAGCCAGGGAAAGGTCGCCGTGATCGGCAGTGCGGGCGCACCGAACATGCGGGCGAGGCCCTCCAGGTTTGCAAAGCTCGGCTGCTGCTCTTCCGGCCCGACGATGGCTACGGGTACGATGGGCGTGGCCGTTTCGAGCGCCAGGCGCATGAAACCCGTCCCAAAGCGCTGCAGCTGATAACGCTGCGAGAAGAGCTTGTTCATCCCGCGAACACCCTCGGGAAACGCGGCGACGCATTCGCCGTTCTCCAGCATATGGATGCAATTTTGCGGCGTTCCGACCAGGGCCCCGGTGCGCGCGGCGAGAACGCTCACCCACGGCAGCTGTGGGATCCAATACTCGCCCATCGAGCGCGCGATCCGGGGCGGTCGCGCCTCCATCAGCAACGCCAGCCCCAACATCGCCGCATCGAACGGGAGCTGGCCCGCGTGGTTGGCGATCACGAGGACGCGCCCTTCGGGTAGACGGTCGATGTCCGACACCTCGACGCGGAAGTAGTAGCGGTAGAGCAGCGCGAAGGGCAGCAGCACGCGGCGCATCCAGAGCGGGTTCATCCCGTACGCGTCGTAGCCGTACTCGTTGAGCTTGTTGGGGATCTGGCTGAGGTGGTCGTCGATGACCGTCTGGAGGTTGCGGGCCCTCAGCGGCAGCATCGCTCCCGCAAGGTCGACCAACGCGTCGAGTGCACCGGAACGCGCCATCGCTCAGTTCCGCACGCTCTGCAGGGTCTCTTTGAGCCCGAACAGAGGCTGGAAGTCCGTCGCATCCGCGAACCGCTTGCCGGAGAGCGTGATCGGATATTTGAGGAAGTCGATCACGCCCGGCGGGTAGGTGCTCAGGCCCAACCGAAAGAGGCGTCGAGACAGCGGCCGCAAGATCGCTTCGGGGATCGACCAGGATTCGCCACCCGCCTCGCGAATCGCGGTGCGCAGGGGGACCTCGCCCGGACCCGTGACGTTGAACACGCCCTGGAGTCGATGATCGACGGCCCGCTCGATCGCCGCGCTCAGATCTTCTTCGTGAATGAATTGCATCATCGGATCGAAACCCATCACGGTGGGAACGCGCCGCTCGCGCAGGTAGCGGCTGATCATCGAATGCGCGTAATGCCCGAGCACATTCACGGGCCGGAGAACACAGATCCGGATCTGCGGGTATCTCCAAAGAAACGCCGTGACCAGCGCGTCGACCTCGACGCGATCGCGGATTTCCGGATAAGACCGGCTCGCGGCAAGCGGGGAGTCCTCTTCCATGTAATAGGGGTTCTCGGGAAAGGCGCCGTACACGTAGCCGCTCGAGAGCACGACCAGACTTTCGACGCCGTTGCGGATGCAGTGATCGAGCAACTGCTTCGTTCCCGTCACATTGAGATCGTGCCGCTCGCGCTGATCGCTGCGAAATCCCTGGATGCAACCCAGGTGAACCACGCAGGAGGGCCTTTCCGTGCGGATCACGTCTGCGAATTTCTTCTTTCGCAGATCGACCACATAGAGGCGAACTCCCCTCGGGTGCCCTTCCCATCGGACCCGATCGACGCCGCAAACCTCGAAACGCTGCGTGAGGCGGCGGGTCAAGAGCCGCCCCTGGGCTCCCGCGATTCCCGTGATCAGCAGCTTTTCCATTTGTACTCCGAGGGCTTGCGGCTTCGGTTCGGTGTTGTTGAGGTGTGTCAGCCCCTCCCCGACTCGAGCGGATTGGGATAGAGTAGCGCCCCCCGGAGGGATCCCTTGGTCGAGCCGTCAGCCCGTTTCGAAGAAATCAAGATACCTCTCCACGAGTCCGTCCGCGGCGTGACGGAAGTCTCGGCGATCCTGGGCGTCCCGCAGTGGTGGCCCACCGGCCAGCGCATCGGTGTCGTCTTCGCCCACGGCGTTGGGCGCGACGTGTCCGACCCCGTGCTCGAATACCTGCAGAACGAGCTCACCGAGCGCCGCTGCCTCACCCTGCGCTTCAATTTCCCGTTCGGAGAGACCGGCAAGAAGCGACCCGATCCTCCCGAGGTGTTGCAGCGGACCTTCCGCGCCGCGGTTGCGATACTGGCCCGCGATCCGAACGCCGCGCCCGCGCGCCTGTTTCTGGGCGGAAAGGGGCTCGGAGGCGCAGTCGCCGCGAGCCTCGCGGGCGACCGGGCGCGGGTTGACGGAGCGTTTTTCATGGGCTTCCCGCTGCATCCCCCCGGCAAGCCAGGGCTCGTTTCACCCGAGCAACTCTTCCGCGTCATCTCGCCGATGCTCTTTATGCAGGGCGAGCGCGATCGCCAATGCGACCTCGATCTGCTCAGGCGCACGCTCACCCGCGTGGGGGCACCGACTACCCTGCAGGTTCTCGATGAGGCCGACCAACATTTCAGGGTCCTGAAGAAAAGCCACCGAACCGAGGAGGAGGTTCAACAAGAACTCGTCGCCTGCATCTACGCGTGGCTCCAAAAAATCGCCGACAGCTGAACGCAAATCGCGCAACGCCGGCTTGTCATCGATCAATTCGTCGGGTAGTTTCCACGCGCTTTGGCGACCTCCGACGCGGTAAACACGGAGCGCGCGCAACGCAAATCCGCAATTTCGGAGACCCACCCCCCATGAAGATCATGGTTTGCCTGAAGCAGGTTCCCCACCAGGATGCGCGCCTCGACGTACGACCGGATGGCAGCTGGATCCAGGAAGACAACCTCAAATTCGAAATCAACAGCTACGACACCTATGCGCTCGAAGAGGCCCTGCAGACCAAGGACGCCGGGGAGTGTGAGGTGTTCGCGGTCTCGATCGGGCCGGATCGCGTAACCCAGGCGTTGCGAACCGCTCTCGGAATGGGCGCGGACCGCGCCATCCACGTCAAGGACGATGAAGCCAAAGGTTCGGACGCGCTCGGTGTGGCGAAGATTCTCGCGGCCGTCGCGAAGCAAGAGAACCCCGACCTGATCTACACGGGTTTCATGGCCAACGACGACAACTTTGCAGCCGTACCTCCGATGCTCGCCGAACTCCTGGGGATTCCCCACACCACGGCAGCCCTCAAGGTGAACCGCGGAAACGGCAGCCTGACGGTGGACCGCGAAATGGAAGGCGGTGCCCACGAGGTCGTGGAACTACAGAGCCCGTGCCTGATCGCCGTGCAGACCGGACTCAACCAGGTCCGCTACGCGTCCCTCAAGGGGATCATGGCCGCGAAGAAGAAGCCCCTCGACGTCAAGACGATCGCCGACCTCGGATTGTCGGGTCAGGTAGGCGCAGAGAACGCCAAGGTCTCCATCGAGAAGGTCAGCATGCCGCAAAAGGGCTCGGTCGCTGAACTCGTCACCGGTTCCGCCGATGAAATGGCGGCCGGCCTGCTGAGCAAGATCAAGGAATTGGGGCTTCTCTAGCCTCGGAACGTCCCCGCGGCCGCGATTTGCCGCGAACCGGACCCATCCGACGGGCGCCCAAAACGAAGGGCACACAGACAGGGAGTGATCCGATGGCCAGCATTCTGATCGTGGCAGAAATCCAAGCGGGCCAGATTCGCGAGTCCAGCTTCGAGTTGGCCGCCTACGCGCAGAAGATCGCAGCCGCGACCGGGCGCGAGATCACGAGCCTCGTGCTCGGCAAGGACGTCGCTGGCCTTGCGGATGGTTTCGCGAAGAAGGGCGGCGGCAAGGTCTTCGTCGCCGACGATGAACTGCTGGCCAACTACTGTGTGGAGAGCGCAAATGCGGCGATCCGAGCGGCCGTCGAGGCCTCGGGCGCCGACGTGATCCTGCTCTCCAACACCCCGAGCGGCTGGGACGTCGCGCCGCGCATCGCCGCCGGGCTCGACGCCGGCTTCGCAAGCGATTGCTCCGATGTCGCCGACGACGGGGGCACGCTCGTCTTCAAGCGGCGCATCTTCAACGGCAGACTGGACGCTCAGATCCGCGTCAAATCGGATGTCGTCGTCGCAACCATGCAACCCGGAAGCACGGAGCCCTTCGACGGCAGCAGCGACGGAAGCGTCGTCAAACTCGAGGTCTCGCTCACCGCCGACAAGGCGAAGTTCATCGAGATCAAGATCGCCGAGAGCACGGGCGTCGATCTGAGCCAGGCCGATATCATCGTTTCGGGCGGCCGGGGCATGGGCGCCCAGGAGAAGTTCAGTGAGGTACTCCAACCCCTCGCGGATGCACTGGGCGCCGCCGTGGGCGCTTCGCGCCCCGTCGTCGACGCGGGTTGGCTCCCCCATGAATACCAGGTGGGCTCCTCGGGGCAGGTCGTCGCCCCGAAGCTCTACATCGCGGCGGGGATCTCCGGAGCAATCCAACACCTCGTGGGCATGAAGGGCTCGAACTTCATCATCGCGATCAACAAAGACCCGGATGCACCGATCTTCGAGGTCGCCGATCTTGGAGCCGTGGGCGACCTGCTCGAAATCGTTCCCGCTCTTACCAAAGCGGTCCAGCAAGCGAAGGGATAGACGGTCAGCGCCGAGGGGTTTTGACACCAAGGCGACGCGCAATCGCGCCCGACGCTCACTTAGTCATTGACACACCTGCGCCCGAAGAGTAGGCACTAAGGGACAGGGCCATCGATGGAAACGCGTCTTCGCTCCCGAGGCGACTCGTAGCTGCGCTGAGATCAAGACCAGAGCTGTTGTCGACCAGATGAGGGCGTGCTCCAAGGGGGAGGGGCGTGCTCGCTCGGCGGGTCGCGATCATCAACGAAAAGGGCGGCAGCACCAAGACGACACTCGTCTCGACGATTGGATCGTATCTCGCCCTTCACCGCGGTCGCCGGGTTCTCGCGATCGACATGGATCCCCAGGGCCAACTCGGCAAGGTGCTGGGCGTAGAGACGCGCGCCCGGCGCCGCTCGGCGATCGACCTGCTGCTCGACTCGGTGCTGGGCGACACGTCTTCGCTGGATTACAGCTGCGAGAACACTGCCGATCCCGCGTTGCGACCCGCTTCGACCCTTCCGATCACTGCCACGCGAATCCCGCAGCTCGACGTGATCACGGCCAACAAATCCCTGGGGCTGTTTCCGATCCTCGAGGCTGAAGACGCAGATCCGACCGGGCGGTTGAGTCGCACGCTGAATTCCGCGCCGGAACTCGAGACCTATGACTTCATCCTCTTCGACGCACCGCCGTCATTCGGGCCGCTGACCCTCAACATCCTGCGCGCCGCCACGGAAGTCGTGGTTCCGGTCCCACTGACCTACCTCGCGCTGGACGGTTGCGCGGAGCTCGTGCGCACGGTTGCGATGGTTCGCGATCGCTACGACCACTCGGATCTCCACATCTCGATGATCGTTCCGACACTGTACCGGCGAACCAGGCTGGCCAACGAGATCCTCGATCGACTCAAGCGGCGTTTCCCGAAGGAAATTGCCCACACCGTTGTCGGCTATCACGTAAAGATCGACGAGGCGCAATCCAGGGGGCTATCCATCTTCGAGTACGCTCCGAAAGACCGCTCGGCCTCCGTGATGGCAGAGCTCGCCGAAGAACTCGAACTGCGCGGAAAGCCCGGGCTCGACGGGAGCCCAGCGTGAGCGAAATCGAAACTCCGACGCTCACCGAAGAGATCGCGGATCCGCTGACCGCGCTCGGTCGTGCGCTGGGTCGCGATCCCTTCGACGATCTCGCCGATCCCGACCCGTTCGAGGAGCAGCTCGATCAGCTGGAGGGGCGGCGCGCAGACGGCCCGGTCGTCCAACAGCGCGCGCGGAAGGCGATCGCAAGACCGACGGCGGTCGGAAAAGCGCCCGCCAAGCCGTCGCTGGCGACGAAGTCGACGACCCGGCGGGCGACGGCGCGCCCCGAAGACGCTCCGCCGAGCCGGGACAATCTCGCGCGACTCTCCCGTCGGCGCTGGTCGACCACGCCGCCTCTCGCGGAAATCGAACTTCCGCCGGCGAAGGGTTGGGTCGACCGCCTGCTGAATCCCAACGAAAGGCGTGTCCTGGCCGCGCTCGCGCACCTCGTCGAGGGAGACGCGCCGTACGATCGATTCGGTTACTCGCCGGAGGCGATGAAGACCGCGTTTCCGCTCTTTCACGCGCTCTACCGGCTCTATTTTCGCGTCCGAAGCGAAAGGCACGAACACATTCCGGGCGAGGGGCCCGTCGTGCTCGCCGGCAATCACGGCGGCCTGCTTCCCTTCGACGCCGCGATGGCGATCGTCGACCTCGCGTTGCATACGGATCCCCCTCGACTGGTTCGCACCGTCGTGGATCGCTGGGCGGGCGCGCTCCCCTGGGTCAACATCTTCTACGCGCGCGTCGGACAGGTCGTCGGAACGCGCGAGAACTTCGCCAAGCTGCTCGGCGATGGGCAGCTGCTTCTGGTATTCCCGGAAGGCATCGAGGGAATCCGCAAGACGATCGCACACCGCTATCGGCTCCAGGAGTTTCGAGTGGGCTTCATCGAGCACGCTTTGCGCGCGCGCGCGCCGATCGTTCCGGTGGCATTCATCGGGAGCGACGATCAATCGCCGATCCTCTTCGACATCAAACCGCTGGCCCGTAGAATGGGCATTCCCGTTGCGCCGATCACGCCAACGTTTCCGTGGTTTGGCCCACTCGGCCTGCTTCCGTACCCCGTTTCGTATCGGATCGTCTACGGAGAACCCCTCCGCTACCACGAGCGTTTTGGACCCGAAGCAGCGGATGACTCTCGGCTGGTCCGCTATCTCGCCAATCAGGTGCGGCGCAACGTCCAGCTGCTAATCGACCGGAATCGCCGATGACCCGCATTCTCGTCACCCACGCCGACGAGCCGATCGGGCGCAGGGTGGTCAAGAATCTCTACCACGACCCGGATGTCGAAGTCATTTTCGCTCTCGGCAGCGGCCCCCCGCCACGCAAGTTCGACGCCTACCTCGCGGGCGACGACCCGCAAGTGACCTATACGCGGTTGGATCTCGCCAAGCACCGCCCGGTCCACGATCTCTTTCACTCCGCTCCGTTTCGAACCGCCGAGATCGACACCGTCGTCTACGTGCCGCGCCACGGCGCGGGCGCATCGGTAGCCGCACCGCTGGTCGGCGGCCTGTCCGAGCGAACCGCCGAGAGTCGCCTGCTCCTTCAAAACTGCCTCGAAACTCGGACGATCGGGAACCTGGTCGCGATCGGGAGCGCGTTCGTCTACCGGCTTCCGCCGGGCAACGCGAACCACCTGAACGAGGACAGCGAACTCAACCTCGATCCGAACGTCATCCCGGAAATCCGCGCCTGGATCGATTGCGACATGATCTTCCACAGCGAAGTCCACAACGATCGACTCCGGGTCGCGTTGCTGCGCGTTCCGACCGTGGTAGCGGCGGGCGGCTACGTCTATTTGCACCCTTCACTGGCCGGCCGGCCCGGTGCACGGGTGCGGGCCCTCGGATTCGATCCGATCTGCGCGCTCGTTTCCGACAAAGATGTCGCGCGCGCGGTCCGGGCTGCGACCAAGGTGCCGGTTTCGGGAATCTTCAACATCGCGGGCAGCGAAGCGGTGCCGCTGTCGATGCTCGCCCGCTGGACGGGCCACTGGAGCATCCCCGTGCCCGGCCCGCTGCTCGGCATGCTCGATATGGGCGAGCGGGCGCTCGGCATTGAGTCCCGGCTCGGAGCCGGCGGAGGAGAGCAGCTGCGCTACGGCTTCACGCTCGATACCGACCGCGCCGCCGCAGAGCTGGGATTCCGCTCCCAGTACCGGATCGGCCTCGCGCGCGCCGGCGACGGCGCCCTGCGCCTGGAGACTGCGTCTGTTTGAGCCCCGGCAGAAACAGCTCGACTACGCGTCGCCTGTAAAGACGCAATTCTTGCCCGATCCCTTTGCGCGGTAGAGCGCTGCATCAGCGGCACTGAACAGACCCGCTCGGCTGCCTCTGTACGTCGCCAGTCCGATCGAGATGGTCGCGCGTCGGGGGCGCAGCGAGTCGTCGACGATAAAAGAGGACTCAGCGACGCTCGTACGTATCTTTTCGGCCAAGACCGTCGCACCCGAGATGTCCGACCCGTTCACGACGACGACAAACTCTTCGCCACCAAAGCGCGCGAGCATATCCGTCTCGCGCACGCTCTCTTTCATCACCCTCGCGATCTGCTTCAGGAACTCGTCGCCAGCAGCATGGCCGTAACTGTCGTTCAGCACCTTGAAGTCGTCGATGTCGATCACGAGCAGGCAGAGGCCTTCGCCATGTCTGCCCAGCCGATTGGTCTCGCGCTCGAGGTATTCCTCGAAATATCGACGGTTGTGGAGCTGCGTCAAGGGGTCGGTCAGCGAGAGCTCCGACACAGCCTGGTACTTTTGCTGGAACGAGGTGTTCTGCAACTTGAGCGCAATTTGGCTGCTCTCGGAATCATGGCTTCTGTCTCTAAGGCGTCGAACCAGACGGTTGAAGGAGAGAATCAGCAACTTCACCTCGCCCGGCGCCCGGTGGCCCGAGACATCCGTCGAGAAGTCCCCCCGGGCGACGCTGACGATCCCCCGGTGTAACTCGCCAAGCGGGCGAACGATGCTGGCGGCGACCCAGGACGCGAAAAGTGACAACACGAGCGCCGCGATGGCGGCACCCATCAAGACGGCGGGTGCCATGATGACGAGCGGCCGAAACGCGTCTTGCACGGGCTGCCGCGCCACGAGTACCCAGCCAAGAGTGCCCAGCGAACGCGCGCAAGTCACAGCCCCATCCCAAGCGGCGCTCCAATCGATGCGAAGCTCGCAGGCGTCGGCCTCGCCAGGGGCGTCCTCGGCAAGACGAGCCACCACGGCTGCGGTGGGACCGCGCCCCGCCGAGACCAACTGGCCCCGCTCGTCTACGAGCAAGACGTTTCCCCTCCCGCCGAGCAGGCCGGCGCGCAACCGAGAGGCGACGTCCCGCTGCCGAACGAGGCCCAGCACCGACGCGACGGGTCCCCCTTCCGTGCCCGACAATGGGCTGGCGACGATCACAACCCGAGGCGCTGCTCCGGCAACCAGCGCTCGGATCGATGAACCATCGACTCCCCCGAGCTCTTTCTGCAACTGCTTCGTCTCCATGATTTCGACCAGCTCCGCCCCTCCCACCGCATCCTTGTGCTCGAGCGCCTCGAGCAACCCCTCCAATGCGACACCAGATCCCGCCTCGGCCAAGATCACACCGCTGGGATCGAGTACCAAGAGGCCGACAAATTCCGGTGTTTGCAAAAGGATTTCTTCGAGGAGCGCGGGAAGCCGGGTATCCGGCGCCTCCCCACCCGCGACTTGCGCAGCCGCTGCTAGGGTCGCAGCCCGGAGCCGGGGCTCGCGGGCGATGGACACGACGTCAGCACGCGCGGTCTCGAGCAGACTGCGGACCTGCTCGCCGCTCCGGCCGAGCGCCGCCGAGAGGATCTCCTCGTTTCGCTGTCTCAGGGGCGCATAGACTGAGTACAGGCTCGCCCCGCCGACCACGAGCGCCGTGACAAGCGACGCGAACAAAACAAGGCCCACGAACTTTGTCGTGATTTCGGTGCCCGAGAAGTGGTCGCAGCGAAAATTCAGATGCGGCATCGAGATTCGTCCCGGGAGTTCTTATCGAACTGCCCGGGTGAACCTCTTGAGTCCCGCGCCGCCACCGAGGTTCGAATATCGGAGATTTTCGACAGCCCGCGCGTCGGACCGGCAGGCTCAACGGGCGCCACCCCCCTCGGTAGAACACTCGACACAATTTCGCAGAACAACCGACACAATTGCGTTAATCGGCGCCCCACGGAGTCTTCCCGGTGATTCACGATTTCAGCCTCATCGCTGCGTTCAGACCCCCTCAGCGGGCGGCGATCCGGAAGCAGCGGCCTCTCTCGTGCGCGCGACTCTCG
>SDBV01011699.1_pt1 | contig 11328 bp, 9 predicted proteins | sample 2277081 | NCBI WGS metagenome assembly SDBV01 (sample SAMN10402039, study PRJNA504765) | marine sediment metagenome | isolation source: marine sediment core GS10_PC15, 223 cmbsf | place: Arctic Ocean: Southern Knipovich Ridge | collected 2010
ATCCCGGAGAATCGGACCCATTCTACGGCCGATTGCTATTCTCCCTACATCCTGAAATTGGCGCTGCCCCCGGTTCCCGGCCAGGTTCTGGTCAGGGCCCTGGGACAGCGGGGAATCTGCGTGTCCACCAGGTCGGCCTGCTCGACGCGCAGCAAGGAACGTAACCGGGTTCTGGCCAACATGGGAATCCCGGACGAGCCGGCAGAGAGCTCGATCCGAGTCTCGATCGGCCCGTCTACCACACGGAACGACGTAGACCGGTTCCTGGAAGCGCTGAAGACGGAAGCCCCTGGCCTTGTACGGATAGCGCGATAGCGAACGGACAGGAGAACATGAGCACGAACATGGAAGGGCCGGAAACGCTGTTTCTGATCAAGTACGGTGAAATCGCCCTCAAAGGCCGGAATCGGCTGTTCTTCCTCAGGCGTTTGAAAGCCAACATTCTGCGACAGCTGGAATCGGTTCCGGGGCCGGTTCCGGCCGCCGTGGATATCCGCCCGGGGCGCCTCTACCTGCGGGTAAACGAGCGCAGCGCCGATATCGCAGAGCGCACGCTGGCCGGTGTGTTCGGTATCGTGGGTTTCTCAAAGGCGGCGCGCGTCGAAAAGAACATGGCTGCCATCCGGCGAGGCGCCTTGCGGGTGGCCCGCAAGCTGATGAGCTCCGGGCAAACTTTTAAAATCGAAGCCCGGCGCACGGACAAGAGCTTCTCTCCCGATTCCTACGGAATTGCCTGTGATCTGGGTGATTTTCTGCGCGAGAACCTGCCCGGGTTGTCGGTCAACCTTACCCGGCCGGACTGGACCCTCTACGTGGAAATCAGAGAGTCGGCTTACCTATATGCACCCGAAACCAAAGGGCCGGGGGGCCTCCCGGTCGGGGTCTCCGGTCGTGCAATGCTTCTGCTGTCCGGGGGCATCGACTCACCGGTGGCCGGTTACCTGATGGCCAAGAGAGGCTTGAGAGTCGACGCGGTCTACTTCCACACGCCGCCGTTCACTTCCAACAAGGTGCGGGAGAAAGTCGCCAGGCTCATGGACATACTGGCGGCCTATATTCCTGACACGGCGCTGCTCACGGTTCCCTTTACGGACATACAGGTCAGAATCAAGGAGCAGGCCCAACCGGACGAAGTTACGCTCCTGAGCCGCGCCTCTATGATGCGTCTGACCGGCAGGCTCGCCAGAAGGAGAAAGGCCCTGTGCCTTATTACCGGCGAGAGCCTGGGTCAGGTCGCCAGCCAAACGGTGCAGGCCCTGGCCTTTACGGGAAGCCGCGTGTCGCTGCCCGTTTTCCGCCCCCTTATCGGACTGGACAAGGATGAGATTATTTCGCTTGCACGCGGAATCGGGACCTACGAGACTTCGATCCTGCCCTATCCCGACTGCTGCACGATATTCGCCCCCGCCCACCCGCTGACGCACCCGAATTTACAGGAGATAACCGAATCTTACGAATCTCTGGATCTCGAGCCCTTGATAACGGCCGCCGCACGTGCTACTGAGGTCAAGAAGCTCTGAGAGAATGAACCGGGGGACCTAACTGTAGCAGGATTGCCGGGGCACTTCGTATCGGGCCAGCTTCGCCTCGTCCAGCTCGATACCGAGACCGGGTCCGGTCGGAGCCTTCAAACAGCCGTTTTCATGTATGAAAGGCCGCGTGATGATGTCATCGATCGGAGAGGGCCCGATGTTGCTGCAAATAATATCGTTGGCATACATCGTGGCCCTGTTCGTCAAGCAACACTGGAGCCAGGCGGCTTGACTGACACCGGCCCGGGTCCAGTGCATAACGACCGGAATGCCCGCCGCCTCGCACAGAGCGCACAGTTTCTTGAATCCGAGTAGGCCGCCGGCCCGCAGCGGGTCCGTGGATAAAAAATCGATGGCGTCGTCCTTGATCAAATCGAGCAGCCTGGGCAGGCCGGCAACGGCATAACCCCACCCCTCGCACAGGCACAAGGGCACACGGGTTCTGCCTTTGACCCGTGCCAGCCCGCCATGATCCCACCAGGGAATCGGCTGCTCGATGAACTGAGGCGCGTAACGCTCGAGCCTGTTGATTATGCTGATGGCGGCCGGCACACTCCACGACTGGTTGGCGTCCACGCGTATGTCTACCGATTCGCCGACAGCCTCCCTGACAGCTCGAACCGCGGCCAGGTCCCTCTCGGTATCCCAACCTACCTTGAGCTTGATCGTGCGGATTCCCGCATCGACGGCGGCGCGAGCCTTTTTTACCGTCTCATCGACCGGCATGATGCCGATAAAGCGCGAGATGAAAACTTTGTCCCTGACGGCCCCACCCATCAGTTTGTACACGGGAAGACCGGTTTTTCTGCCCATGAGATCCCAGCAGGCGATTTCCACCGCCGCTATCTCCTGCGGCGCCGACGCGAACTGGCTCGACAACTGGGCATCGACGATGGCTTCCACGTCGAACGGGTCGCACCCCAACAGGGAGGGCTTCAGCTGCTCGACGCTCACCATGGGGGGCGCCACCTCGCGTTCGCTTACCCCGATCAGTCCTTCGTCCGTGTAGATACGGATGATCTTGCTCTGCGAAGCCCCTTTGCCGTGCGTTCCCTTTTGGTTGTCCCGCTCCGAGGCATAGGGATTCGCGTAGATTTTGCCGAAACGGCCCATCTGCGCCGCTTCGGAGCGGGGTATGGAAATCCACGTTTCTCTGATATCGATTATTTTCAAAGGGGCAGGCTAGCCGGCCTTGTTCGATGTCTTTTCGGAGGGTTTGCTTTCCGATTTGCCGCTGTCGGAGCTCTTGTCCTTGCTCGATTCGCCGGACTTGGGTTCCGAAGGGCTCGATTTGCCGTTCGAGGCCGAGGATTTCCTGTAATCCGTGGTGTAGAAACCGCTTCCCTTGAATATGATACCCGCACCACCGCTTATCAATCGCCTGGCTTTCCTTCCACATTTGGGACATTCAGCGCCTGGCTCGGAGGTTATGCTCTGAAACTCCTCAAAGGTATGCTTGCATTTCGAGCACTCATAATCATAGGTTGGCATACATAGCTCCAGCTACAAGAAACATGTAAGGGATTCGATTACACTGAAATATATAACAAACGGTGACGCGAGGCAACAGGTGGAGCGGCATCACTCCACTATCCGGACCGGGATCCCTCGTTCGGCCAGATATGTCTTGATCCCGTTCAATGAATAGAGTCCGTAGTGTACCATCGACGCAATCAGCGCCGCGTCGGCTCTGCCCTTGTCGAAGACATCCACCAGGTGCTGGGGCGTCCCCGCCCCTCCCGAAGCCACCACCGGGATGCCCACCCCTTCTGAAATCATCCTGGTCAGCGTGAGCTCGTAGCCCTGCCGGGTGCCATCCGCGTCCATGGACTTGAGCACGATCTCTCCGGCTCCTCGTTTTTCCGCTTCCCGGGCCCAGCCCAGCGCATCCAGACCCGTCGCGGTCCGCCCGCCGTTTATGAAAACCCGGTATCCGCACTCCATGGCCTCGTCTCTGGCGACGTCCATGCCCAGCACGACACACTGGCTTCCGAAGAGCGCGGCCCCCTCTTCGATGATGGCAGGATTCCTGACGGCTCGAGAGTTGACGCTCACCTTCTCCGCGCCGGCCAGGAGCACGTCCCGCATGTCCCGCGCCGAGCCTATGCCCCCTCCTACGGCGAAGGGAATGAATATAGTCTCCGCTACGTTGCGGACCACGTCGATCATGATCTTGCGGTTCTCGACAGAGGCGGTTATGTCGTAGAAAACCAACTCGTCCACGCCTTGCTCGTAGTAGCCTTGCGCCATCGCCACGGGGTCGCCGATGTCCTCGTTGCCTTTGAAACGTACACCCTTGGTTGTTTTGCCGTCCCGCACATCCAGACAGACGATCACACGCTTTTCCAACATACCTGACTCCCGCTACGGTCATATTGAGAACTGCTGCGCCTCGCTAGGGTTTCCATTCCAGGAAATTGGCCAGGAGCTTCAACCCGACTTTGCCGGATTTTTCGGGATGAAACTGAGTAGCCACGAAATTGCCGCAGCCCAGGGCCGAGGCAAAGGAGATGCCGTATTCCGTTTCCGCCAGGACCACGTCCCGCTCTTCCGGCTTCGGGTAATACGAGTGCACGAAGTAAAAGCTCGATCCGGGCTTGATGCCCGCCCACACGGGATGGTCGCGCCGGGGGTTGACCTGGTTCCAACCCATGTGCGGTATCTTCAATCCCGGGCGGCGGGCAAACCGTTGAACTCTACCCTTTACCAGACCCAGGCAGCGTACACTGCGCTCTTCCGAAGCGTCCAGGGCAATCTGGCAGCCAATGCAAATACCCAGAAGCGGTTTTCCCGATGCGTAGAATGAGCGGACCGTTTCGTCCAAACCGCTTTTGCCGAGCTCGGTCATGGCGGCCCTGGCCTCACCAACGCCGGGGAAGATCATCCTGTCTGCGCCGGCGAAGGCGGCCGGGTCCGCGGACAGGAAAAAGTCGGCATGCAGAAAACGCAGCGCTGATTCCACACTCCTGAGATTGCCGGCTTTGAAGTCGATCACGCCAATCACACGATCAGCCCTCCGCCGACGTCAATTTGACCAGTATGCGGGTCAGCTCTTCGGAGGACAGGCCCAGACCGCTGACGCTGAACAGGGTCCCGCTCTGCCGGAGATCTAAATCTTTCAACTTGGCACTCCAGTTCTCGACTTGCCCCTGCCTGAGCAGGTACACCAGCAATACCCTCAGTACACGGTCGAAAGATCTGGCGTTCTTTTCGCTCTCCAGCTCGAAGAAGCCCTGCAGGTCGTATCGCAACTCGTTTCGATCGGCCTTTATCCAGATGTGCCGGAGGGGCAGGGCCAACCCCGCGGCTTCCGCCAGCGGGCCTTCGCCGAAGTCGGGAAAATAGACGACGAGCTCGGAGCTCTGCATGTCTCGAGCGACGATCTCTGGAATATCCTGGTCTGCGGCGCCGGGCAAGCTGTCGTAGTTCCGGATCATGGGCACGACATCAGAGGTGGATACGAGAGCTATGGAGCTTTGAGGGAGACAGACCTGCAGCGGACCCGTCTGCGACACCCAATACTCGCGCGAGGATTGCTTTCTCTGCCATCTCGCGTCCGCTCCCATGCTCAACGCCATCAGTACGCTCGGAAACCGGCCTTCCACGACAACGTGCAGCCGGGAGGTTCCGTCGGAGGCTATCTCTACCGCACCGTAGACTCGATCCATGCGCTCGACCAGGGCCGTGCTGTCGGAGCTCGACTCACCCAGAGAGACCAAGACGGACCTGGCTATCTGCCTGGCCGCCGGAGAAAACCCAATGCTGAAGTAGACGGCGCATCCTTCGGGCAGCACGGAAATCCACTGGCCGGCTGTCCATTCGGGCAAGGTGGCACAGCCCGAGAACAGCAAGAGTATTGATGCACAGGTCAGAAGGATTGTACGTCCGGTTTTCAACGTCGGCGAGCAATGCATCACGGGCGGCATCAGGACGGTGCTTTGGCCAGCGCAATAAAACATCTCTCGTCCCCGCAGTTTACCTGCGTGGCATGGGGCTCCCTGCTCCATTTCCATGACACCGCCAGGGTCTCCGAGGTGAGGTGATGCTCGAACTGCTCGACCGCGGCTCTTACGAGGTCACTCCCGAAAAGGGAGAGAGTAATCCTGTCGGTAACATTCAAGCCATTTTCTTTTCTCATGTTCTGTATCGTGCGCACCATGTCTCGGACCGCGCCTTCCCGTACCAGGTCCTCGGAAAGCTTCGTGTCGATGGCCACCGTAAGGGAACCCTCATTGATGACCCTCAGATCCTCTTTCTCCAGTCGGGACACAGTCACATCGTCAATGGAAAAATCCAGGCTCCTGCCCGCCACTTCGAGGGACAGGATCCCACCTTCCATTAGAGATTGGATCTCCTTCGTCGACAATTGCGCGATGACACTGGCCGCCGCACGCATGTCTTTTCCGAGGACCTTGCCGAGCTTGCGGTAGTTGGGCTGAGCCTTATACTCTACCAGTTCCTCTTCGTTCTCTCTGAACACGATCTCCTTGACGTTCAGCTCCTCTTTTATGATCTCCCCCATCTCGATCAGCACCCGCTTCTCGTCCCGATCGCGGGTCACCAGGTGCAGGGCTTTCAGCGGCTGTCGGATCTTGAGGCCGTGCACAGAGCGCAAGGCCCGGCCCATGGACACGGATTTGCGGGTGATCGTCATCTTGGTCTCCAGTTCTTTGTCCCTTAGACCCGGGTTCTCCACCGGGTAGGGACAGAGGTGGACCGACTCGGGGCTTTCTTTGAGCCTGAGATTCTGGTAGATCTCTTCGGTAACAAACGGCACGAAGGGCGCCGCCACCAGAATGAGTTTGAGCAGCACGGAGTAGAGAGTCTGGTAGGCCTGTTCCTTGTCCAGATCATTTTCAGAGCGCCAGAAACGCCGCCGGGACCGGCGTATATACCAGTTGTTCAGGAGATCGATAAACTCGATGAACGGATCGATGGCTTTCTGCAGATCGTAGCGGCCCATGCAGCGGGCCGTTTCCCCGACCATACGCTCGGCCTCCGAGAGAATCCACCGATCGAGGGGATTCATCGGCTCTTCGGGTGCGGCCGCCGGACCGACGCCATCGATATTGGAATAGGTGACGAAAAAGCTGTACGCGTTCCAAAGGGGAATGAGGATGTTCTTGAGCACCTCTTTGACGCCGTCATCCGAAAACTTGAGATCCTCGCCTTTAACGGCGGCCGAATGGATGAGAAACAACCTCAACGCGTCGCCGCCGAATTCGTTCATGACGTCCATGGGGTCGGGGTAGTTCTTTTCCGACTTGGACATCTTTTTACCGTCCTCGGCCAGTATGATGCCGTTGACTACCACGTTCTTGAAGGACGGCTTGTCGAAGAGGGCCGCCGCCAGCACCACGAGGGTGTAAAACCAGCCCCTGGTCTGATCCATACCTTCGGCGATAAATTCAGCCGGAAAATGGGCTTCGAAGTGCTGCTTGTTTTCGAACGGATAGTGATTCTGGGCGTAAGGCATGGAGCCTGATTCGAACCAGCAATCCAGGACTTCCGGAATACGTCTCATGTCCCCGCCGCATTTTTGGCAGGCAATGGCTATGTCGTCTACGAAGTGCTTGTGCAGATCGCTGACTTTTCGGCCCGACTTCTGCTCCAGCTCGTGCCTCGACCCAATGCAGATCATCGCCTCACAGGACGCGCATTTCCAGATCGGGATAGGGTTGCCCCAATAGCGATTTCGCGAGATCGCCCAATCCCGAGCGCCTTCGAGCCAGTTGCCGAAACGCCCATGCTTGAGATGTTCCGGCACCCAATAGATCTGCTCGTTGGCTCTCAGCATCTTCGGCTTGATTTTTCCGATGTCCACAAACCACGACGATATGGCCCTGTAGATCAGGGGGCTCTTGCAGCGCCAGCAGTGGGGATAGGAGTGCAGATAGGTTTCACGCTTGACCAGCTTTCCCTGTTCTTTCAAATCTTGCATGATCTGCTCGTCGGCGTCCTTGACGAAAAGACCTTCGTAGTGGCTGACCTCTTCGGTGAAGCGCGCTTCCGCGTCCACCGGACAGACCGTGGGGATACCCGTCGCCTTGAGGGTGTTGTAGTCGTCTTCGCCGAATCCGGAGGCCAGATGCACGATGCCGGTGCCCTCTCCGGTGGACACGAAGTCGCCGGCAAACACACGGAAGGCGCCTTTTTCCGCCAGCCCCTCGAAAAACGGAAAGAGCGGCTCATAGGGCTTTCCTACCAGATCACCGCCCTTCAGCTCCGCGACGACCTCATACTCCAAGTCGTTTCTGTAGTATGCCTCCAGTCTGTCCCGCGCCAGGATGAAGTGCTCCGCCCCGTCCTTGACCTTGACGTAATCTATATCGGGGCCGACGGCCAGCGCCAGGTTGGACGGGAGCGTCCAGGGGGTGGTGGTCCAGGAGAGCATGAACGTGTCGTCGCTTTCCTCGACCAGCCTGAACTTGACGGTAATGGCCGGGTCGCGAACATCCTGATAGCCGCCCAGATTCAACTCGAAGTTGGAGAGGGCCGTGGAACAGCGGGGACAGTAAGGCAGGATATAGTGGCCTTGCTTCAAGAAGCCGCGATCCCACAGTGACTGCACGACCCACCAGATAGACTCCATGTAGTCGAGGTCCATGGTCTTGTAGTCGTTGTCGAAATCGACCCACCTGCCCGTGCGCGTAACGATGGCGCGCCACTCGTTGGTGTACCGCAGCACTATAGACCGGCAGGCCTCGTTGAATTTGGCGACACCGTATTGCTCGATCTCGCGCTTGCCGGAAATTCCGAGCTGCTTCTCCATTTCGTACTCGACGGGCAGACCGTGGCAGTCCCAACCGAAGCGGCGCTCGACCATTTTGCCCTGCATGGTCTGATAGCGGGGAATGATGTCTTTGATAATTCCGGCCAGCAGGTTTCCGTAATGGGGAAGGCCCGTCGCAAATGGGGGACCGTCGTAAAAAACGCACTCGTCCCCGCCTCTGTGCTGCTCGACGGATTTCTCGAAGATATCGTGCTCTTCCCAGAAGCGGATGACCCGCTCTTCCATCCGGGGAAAGCTCATCTTGGAGTCGACCGGCTTATACAAAATCACCTCCTCGCCTGAGGAAAGATAGATAAAACGATTATCCACGTCAAGAGCTCGGCCGGGAGCGGCGAGCGCAGGACGGGGGTCACACCGTCTCTAGAATGCCCGCGCCTTCCACCGCCTTGCAGGCAAACACGACGTTTCCGTATTCGATGTCGTCCAGTTTTAAAAATCCCCGGTAATACTGCTCGACGAGCGTGTCTGTGAAGGCTGTTACCTGCCGGCTGTGCAGCAGGTTCACCGCGCAGCCGCCGAAGCCGGCGCCCGTGAGCCGCGAACCCAGCGCCCCCGCCTCCCGGGCGAGCCCGGTCAGCACGTCCAACTCGGGACAGCTGATCTCGTAATCGTCCCGGCAGCTGACATGAGACTCATTCATCAGACGGCCGAAGCGCAGCACGTCCCCGGCGCGCAAGGCGAGCAGGGACTGCTCCACACGGTCCCACTCGCTCACCACGTGGCGGTAGCGCTGCTTCAGTTTGAAACCTTCATAGGGCTCGGGAAAGAGGCTGCCGTCCTTGCGCCGGCAGTATTCCTGTTGGACTGCGGCGGCGTCGACCTCGAGAACGGCCGCGATGTCTGCCAGTGAATAGGGCTCTTCCCTGAGCAACCCGTCCGCCGTGCGCCGGGTCTCCGCCTTCGGAAGATTCAGCTTGTCCTCCGTCAGGTCGCCTATCAGCTCGATGCCGGCCTCGCGCCCCAGTTTCTTTGCGAAACCCCGCCGCAATATGGACGTGGCCAGGCGGCACTCGATGGGGCGGCGATTGTACTTGTCCATGGCTTCCCGCGTTTTAGGGGCTGACACCAGGCTGTTGGCCACGACGAACACATAGTCATCCGGAAGCGCTACTGCCTCGGTGGCGAAGGGGTTGAAGTCGATCTTCAGAGCCTTGCCGGGCTCGCCCATCAGGCTGATGGCCTGGTCCATGCCCCCGCCCTGGGTGCCTACGTACCACTCCGCCTTTGCCAGGAGCGGCGCCAGATCCGACTTGGGCACGGACACGCCGTTGACTTCCAGCAGGGCCAGGGCCGCCATAACTACCAGAGCCGAGGAGGAGCTCATACCCGCCGCGCGGGGGATATCGCCCGACAGGCTCAATCTCATGCCCTTCATGCGCCGGATGGCCGCCTCGTCCGCGCCCCGCTCGCGCTTCAGGTAATGCACGATTCCCTGGGCCGCGGCCTTGATGTAGTTGCCCCAGTCCCCCGTTGGATAGGGTGGAATTGATTCCTCCAGCCGAAACGCTCTGTCCTGGAAGTCGGGTTCCTCCGCGTCGCTCGCCAATATCTCGGGCCCCGGCAGTGGGACGAAGGCCGCCACGACGTCCCGGTTCACCGCCATGGGCAGGACCGGGCACCCATTGTAGTCGGTATGCTCGCCGATAAGGTTTATACGGCCGGGGGCCCGGGCCAGCCGGACCGGCTCACCATCGGCCAACTGGTGCTTCAGGCGGAAAGTCTCGACCAGGCTACGGTAGCGTTCCGGCTGATCCGCCTGCCCGCCGTCCATGAAATAGTTGCGCTCGAAAAACGCGCTGTCTGCGACGCCCATGCCGCTAGCCACCCAGGCGCTCAACGAAATACGCAACGGTCTTCTCGAGTCCTTGCTCCAACCCGGAAGCCGCCTCGAAACCCAGCCGGCCCCTGGCCCGCGACACCTCGGCCAGCGAGTGCCTGACGTCTCCCTCCCGCGGCGGCCCATACGCGATCCTGGAGTCTGACCCGGTCATGCGCACGATCGTTCGGGCCAGCTCGTCTATCGTAATGCTCTGACCGCGGGCGATGTTGAAAACCCAGGGATACGCGGCTGTCTCACCGCGCATTTCGCCAGGAGGCGCCCCGGCCGAGTGCGCCCCGCCATCACTCAGGCCCCCTCGCATATCCACCCGCGCCGCCAAAACGTTGGCCCGGGCCACATCGTCCACATAGACGAAGTCCCGGGTCTGTTTGCCGTCGCCGAAAATAACGATGTCTTCTCCGGCTATCGCCCGCTTGACGAAGGAGGGAATCGCCGCGGCATAGGGCGAGTTGGGGTCCTGCCGGGGACCGAACACGTTGAAGTATCGCAGCGAAACCGCCTGCAACCCGTGCTCTTCCCTGTACATCCTGAGGTAGCACTCACCGTCCAGCTTGCTAACCGCATACGGGCTCTTGGGCTTCGGCAGCATGCTCTCCCGCTTGGGGCTTTCCGGGTTATCGCCGTAGATCGCGGCCGAGGAGGACAGGACCACCTTCGGTACCCCGCAGTGCCGCGCCGCGTCGAGCACGTTCAGGGTGCCGATGGTGTTGGTGACCACCGCGGCCGCGGGGTCCTGCATGGATTCGGCAACGCTGATTTTAGCCGCCAGATGCAGGATCGCCGCAGCGCCGTCGCACACGCGCCGCAGCAACTCCTTGTCGCCGATATCACCCTCGACCAGCCGCACGCCCAGTCCCTCGAGGTTGTTGCGATGACCGGTGCTCAGGTTGTCGAAGACCACGACGTCGAAGTGCTCCCTGAGCCTGGCCGCCACGTGGCTGCCGATGAACCCGGCCCCGCCGGTTACGATTGCTTTTGGTGACATAATGCCATGAATTCCAGTGTAAAAGAGCCCGCCTGTCAAGTTCCCGGAACGGCGCGCAGCAGTTCTAAATATGCCCTTGGAGGTGGGATAGGTTCCTCATTTTCCTGCGATCCGCATGCTATTATAGGGCGGATCGTCGGAATGCCGATGGCCGGGATGCCGTACCACCGCCATCGCG
>SDBV01011700.1_pt1 | contig 11326 bp, 7 predicted proteins | sample 2277081 | NCBI WGS metagenome assembly SDBV01 (sample SAMN10402039, study PRJNA504765) | marine sediment metagenome | isolation source: marine sediment core GS10_PC15, 223 cmbsf | place: Arctic Ocean: Southern Knipovich Ridge | collected 2010
CGAGCCGATCGAGGCCATGAAAGCCGACGAGGACGTGCGGCGGCGGATGCGGGATTGCTTCTATTTCCGGCCCAATCCGTCCATCCGCCGCGTGGTCACCATCGGCACGCCGCACCGTGGCAGCCGGTTTTCCAACAGCATGACGCAGTGGCTCACCAACAAGCTGATTACGTTGCCAAATGCCATCGCCAAGAGTACCGATCGCTTGTTCCTGGAAAACAAAAAGGGGTTGCCGAAAAATTCGATTCTTACGATCCGCACCAGTATCGACTCGCTCTCGCCGGACTCGCCCGTGTTCGATACGATGCTGGCCAGCCGCCGCCCGCCATGGGTGAAGTTTCACAACGTGATCGGCGTGGTGCCCAACGAAGGCCTGTTCGGCCGCCTGGCCGCGGGCACCGACGGAGTGGTGGCGTGGGAAAGCGCGCACCTGGACAACGCGGCGTCCGAGATTATCGTCGCCGCCGACCACACCACCGTACACGCCCACCCCCAGACCGTGCTGGAAGTTCGCCGCGTGCTGCTGGAACACCTGGCCGAACTCGACGGCTTCCCGGCCGGCGGCAACTTCGTAGAGCAAACGGCACAGGTGCCCGCTGGAAATGGCCAAATCCGCTGAAAGCCGGGGCGTTGCCAAGCCGCAAGCGGCTGGGAGAAGATGATTGAGCAGCGGGCGAATATGCTACCGGTCTTGGTCTATCGCTGTATTCTGGTTTTTTCTCCGCTTTTTCCTAGTCGTTACTTTCGCCCAGCGACGACCGGCATCATCGCCAGACCCGGCAGGAGCCCAACTAGAACTTCTTTGAATACCCACCGCAGCCTTGCTTCGCTTATAAACGCCCACTTTGTTCCCCGATATTGACTGCAAGCCGACGTGCGGCGGCCGTACATGCCGCATACTAAATTGCATCGCTAAAGAAACCGTGAAAAAAAATGGACCGTGGCGTTAAAATCGCTCTGGCTGCATTGGTTTTCCTTGTGGGAACATCCTTCGCGTTTCTATATCGCCGTCCCTTGCCGGATCGGCCGCACGACATATCGGGCAAAGCAAGCCAACTTGTTCTGCGTGGCCCACGCTGGAACGGTCCCCAACCGACTCTCAAGGGCCGATCGACTCCCCCGGGGGCAAAATCCGAGTTGCCCGGCATCAAGCCTAGGGCAACGTCGAACGCAGCTTCGGCCCCGTTGAAGGCAACGGTTTTATCCCCCATTGATACAGGGAAGCCACCACCTCATCTGGCTAGGGTATTCCCGCGACACGAAAACTCAGATGATTCACGCTGGGAAGCCGCAATTGGACACCTGCTGTCGAGGAGCGATAAACTGCTTACGCTCCGCCCACGGACTCATAAAATAGTTGACGGCGACACACTCGACGGACTTGCCAAGCGATATTTTGGTGATTCCACTCGAGCCGGCGAGATTTTCGACGCCAACCGGCACCTTCTCACTGATCCAAATGCCCTGCCGATCGGAGTCGAGCTTTCGATTCCCTGGGGACAATCTCGTCCCGTCGAACCGGATGGACAGGGCAATCCCGCGGGGCTTCTGCCGGATAAACCGCTTGTACCGGTTGTGCCTGTTGTAGTGCCCAATTAGCAGTTCAAGGCTAATATCCATGCAGCAAAGAAGGGCTTAATTCATTAATCCTGATTATTCATGAACCACACTAACCCGAAGCGCAAGCGAAGGGACGTGCAGCGTTTTCTCCTGCTTTCCCGCACTTCGCTTGCGCTTCGGGTTAGTATTTCAAACGAAAATACAGGCTCATGAATAATCCGGGCTAAGCTTTGCGGATTCGCTGGGGCCATGTTTCGCAAAACCCACCCGGGGTTTGGTCAGGTGTGTGGAAACGCAACATTCGGACGCGGTTTCAGCGTTTCTGGCGGCAGACCTTAAAAACGCGTAAGTCCGGTGTCCCGCGGGGTTTACGTTGAGTTTGCGGGCATCTGTAGATACTTTGGCACTCCACTTGCTTTGGATAGTGTCGTGCCAATCTCGGCACCTTGACATTTTCACCATGTTGAATCATGCTGTGGGGATGGAAAGGTCCGTCCATGGCTGTTTGTCTTATCGCGCCGGTTGTCTCTTTTCACGCTACTGAACGGCATTTTATTTTTCTAAAAAAACAAACCGCTACTGCCGGCGTTAGATATCCAGCTTTCACACGACACGAACGATCAAGGCTTTAGAACAAACGATGCAGACCCCAACCGAATCCAATTTGCCCACTTCTTTGCCGGTATCCCAGAACCGCAACATTTTGATAGGTTCGGCATTGTTGCTGGTCCTCTTGGCCGCCACATACTACCAGACACTGGGCCGTCTTGTGGGTATTTGGTACGCCGTTCCGGATTACGTTTACGGATTTTTTGTTATTCCCTTTTCGGCGTTTCTGCTTTGGGATCGCCGGGGCATGCTGAAGGATGCCAAGTTTCAGACGAGTTGGTGGTCGATTCCGTGCTTTCTGCTTGGAGCGTTGATGCGTCTCTACGGAAACTTCGCCTTCAACCAGGCCGTGGAAGCATTTTCCATGATTCCGATTCTTGTGGGCATCGTGCTTTTCGTGGCCGGCTTGCCGGCGATCCGCTGGTCGTGGTCGGCTATTGCATTTTTGGTATTCATGATTCCGCTTCCGTCTTTCATAGCGGGATCGCTAGGGCAGGAACTTCAGAATATCGGCACCAAGATCACCGTTTTCACGCTGCAAACGTTGGGGATGCCCGCCGTGGCCGAGGGTAACGTCATTGTGTTGTCTAATGCCAGGCTGGGTGTGGTCGAAGCATGTAGCGGCATTCGCATGTTGATGCTTTTTTTCGCGGCTTGCGTGGGCGCGGCTTTTCTTCTTCGCCAACGCGACCTTTTGACCAGGATACTGATCGTTTTGAGCGCGATTCCGATTGCTGTAATTGCAAACGTGAGCCGCATTACCATAACCGCCATTCTCTACGAAACCATCGGCGAGGAGTTGGGAGACAAAATTTTCCATAACCTGGCCGGTTGGTTTATGATGCCGCTTGCAATCGCCCTGCTGTGGTTTGAAACGGCCATATTAGCCAAACTGTTTGTCGCGCCTGAACGTCAGGCGCCCCTGACCATGGGGCCGATGCCGGTTTACGATACCCGCAGGCGGGTTAACCCGTCAACTCCCGGTAAGGATAAGGATGCCTGAGCCATTCTAAAAAACGCGGCGAGCGGCACGAACCGTTCTTCCGCCCCACGCTTCCCCTGCGGTTTCACCGCAATAATTCGCTGAGACCTGCCCGTTCGCGGCAGATCTTGCACAAACTTATCCTAGATTTACCCCAAGCATCCGAGGAGAGTTCATGTCAACAAGCAATGAAGACCGGTTATTGGATCGTTCCACAAAAGACCAACCGCTGGTTGTGCAGCGGGACAACGCCCTGGAAAAATCAGACCTGGAGCGAAACGGCGCCGTCTACGCGCAACCCGCGGCCGAACCCGCGGCCGAACCCGCGGCGGACGCCACCGTTTACATGCACGCCCTGCGGCGGCACTGGCTTTTGGGCCTGGTTCTAGGCGTAATTGCCGCCTCCGTTTTCGCCGTGGCCACATTCCTGCTGATTCCCAACTACTACACCCCGTTTGCTTACATCCGGGTAGCCATGAGTCGGGAGACTGTCGTCTACAAGAATGACCGTATAAGTATCAACGACTACGAGGTTTTTAAGAACACTCAGTTGGGCTTGCTTAAAAGCCCTTACGTCTTCATGGCCGCTCTTCGCAAGAAGAATATTGCCAATCTCTCCATCGTGAAGCAAGAGAACGACCCTCTGACCTGGTTGCAGGAGGAGTTGAGAGCCGGCTACATCAACGAGTCGGAAATCATGCGTGTTTCAATCACGTCCAGGAAAGCCGATGAATCGACCGAACTGGTTAACGCCGTCGTGGGTGCCTATATCGATGAGGTGGTCAACAAGCAAGATTCGGAACGCCGCGCGATGTCCGCGCAACTCGCGCAGATATACAACAGCAAGACAAATGAAGTCCGCACCAAACGGGCCAGCCTGTACAATCTGGCCGATAAGCTGGACGCCGCGGATACCGCGGCCGTGAAAGTCCAGACCACAGTCCATATTCAAGAGCTGCATGAACTCCGTTTAGCGCTGCTCCGCTTGCGAATGAGCAGGGGTGAAGCCGCGGGAGCTTTGCGGGCCAGTGAAGCAATGCTCGAAAGGCTCGACGAGATACCAGTCTCCGAAATCGAATTGGAAGCTCTCGTGCGGATGGATCCCACCTGCAAGCAGTACTCCGAGGTGATCGCCATGTTGCGACCGGCGGTTGCCCAGCAAGACCAGATGATTTTGCCGGGCGCCAAGAGATCGTCGATCAACAGGTTGGCAACACAACTAGAAGGCATGGAACAGGAATACGAAATCCGCGAAAGTGAACTTCGTGAACTAATTAAAGGAGCCAAACGAGCGGAAATCGAGGAGGAAATCGCCATCGCGCAACTTCAAGTGACGATTCTCACCGAAAATGTAGATGAATTAGAGACTCAGGTCGAAGCGCAAAGGCTAAAGGTAAATAATCTCGGCAAGAGATCGGTCGACATCGAAATGATGCATTCCGAACTCGATTCCCTGGATCTGGCCCTTGCCGAGATCAGTTCCAAGCGCGAGAAGCTCTCTGTCGAGTCACGGGCGAGGCCGCGAATCACTCGCGATCAGCAGGCCCAGGAGCCCGGAACCGTGGACAAACCCAAGCTTGCCTTGATCCTTTCCATCATGGTCGCCGGCATCGGTTTTGTGCTGCCCATCAGCGGCATTGTATGGTGGGACGTGCAAAACCGGCGGATCAATTCCACCGAAGACATCTCCAGAGGGCTGGGTCTTTCCGTAATCGGTTCCGTACCGGTCATTCCCGGCAAGGCGATTCGGCGTCTGGGATCTTCCTCCAGCCAGGACCTTTACTGGAATGTGCGGCTGACCGAATCCATCGACGGAATTGCGGCGAAACTTCTGCGTAACGCCACGATTAACGGCAAACGCGTTATCCTCATCACCTCCGCGGTTTCGGGCGAATGCAAAACGACTTTGGCGACGCAAATCGCCATGAGCCTTGCCCGTGCCGGCCGCCGCACCGTTTTGGTCGACTTCGATCTGCGTCATCCGGCCATCGACCGCTCCTTCCAGCTTCCTCTGGATCCGGGCGTAAGCGAAGCGCTTTGCGGCGAGGTCGAAGTTCGCGACGCCGTCGCCGAAACCGGCATGAACAACCTCTTCGTGGTGACCGCTGGGCACTCCAGCCATCGTGCCTTGCAGGCTTTGGCCAACGGCAAGGATCAAGCCCTATTCGCCGAACTGCAGGAAGACTACGAGTTTGTGATAATCGACGGCAGCCCGATTTTGCCCGTTGCGGATTCACGATATCTCAGCCAACACGTGGACACCGTGGTCCTTTCCGTCTTCCGTGATTTCAGCCGCATGCCGAAGGTTATCGACGCTTGTGAGATCCTGGAATCATTCGGCGTAACCAACCTTGAAGCCGTGGTTACAAGTACCACCGAAGGCGGACGTGGAATCGACCGGCCGGTCGCATCCGGCGAAGCGGTATAGTAGAACCGTAGCGACGGCCGCGGCTGTTAAAGACCGCCGCAGTCGTCGCTTTTTATTAACTCCTTTCCCCAGGAATCAAACACCCAGGAATCAAATAGACAGCAATGGGATCCGAGCCGACAATTTTTCTGGTCGCATGCATTGTCAGTTTAGGGCTGACGGCCCTGATTCGTGAGGTGGCGCCGCGGATCGGCTTAACCGACAACCCCGACGGGCATAGAAAGCTGCACGGGCGGGCCACGCCGCTGGGTGGCGGCGTGGCGGTGTATTTAACCACCGCCATCATTCTGGGAACACTCTGGCTCGTGCCCGGCAACTTAGATACTTCCGACAGTGAGAGTGTCGCGGCCTCGCTCGACTCACAGGCCGCCGCAACAGACGGTGAAACAAAAGGAGACGATTCGAGTGGCGAGCAAACGGTCGGCGCCGTTAAAGCCGACGGAGGAGGTACCCAGGCCGAGCCCGCAAAAGTTACACGCAAAAACTATCACCGCCGTTCGCCGCAAGATGTGCGAGCCAAGCTCAATGAGCAATGTCCCGTTCTGCCGGGCCTACTGCTGGCCGGGCTTGTAATTGTCGTTGTGGGATTGATCGACGACACCAGGGGGATGCCCGGCAAGGTTAAACTTGCCGGACAAACGGTGGCCGCCTCGATCTTTATCGGCAGCCTTATGGCCAACGGGCTGATGGTGGAAAATGTCGATTTGTTCGGCCGCCAGTTCTCGCTTGGCTGGTTCACGTATCCACTTACATTGCTTTGGCTGCTGGGCGCGATAAACGCCCTGAACCTCCTCGACGGCATCGACGGTTTGGCCACCATGCTGGGAATTATCCTGAGCTGCACGATTGCCGCAATGGCCGTCGTTACCGACAACTACGGCGTGGTCATTATCGCCATGGTGTTTGCCGGCAGCCTTTTGGGATTTATGAGATTCAACTTCCCTCCGGCAACCATTTTCCTCGGCGATACCGGCAGTATGTTGATTGGTCTGATGGTGGGCGCGATGGCCATTCTCGGTTCGCTCAAAGGTCCGGGCACGGTTCTTTTGGCCGCCCCCTTGGCCGTGTGGACCATCCCCATCTTTGATGTCGCGGCCGCCATAATTCGCAGAAAACTCACTGGGCGAAGCATTTATGCAACCGATCGCGACCATTTGCACCATCGCCTGCTGCACGTCCTGGGGAGCAACCGCAAGGTGCTGGGGTGGTTGGCATTATGCTGCTGCATCATTGCCGTGGCCACCTTGGTGGGAATTGTCAAGCAAGACGATCGAATCATGCTCATAACATGCATTTCCATCGTCATGATTTTCATCGTCACGGGAGCTTTCGGCCGCGTGGAGCTTATGCTGGTGGGATCCCGTATCGGCCAGGTGGGCCGCAAGTTGATATCGCCCATTTTCCCGCGTCAAGCCGGAGCTTGGCAGGTTAGTATCCGACTGCATGGTTCGCAACAATGGAACCTCCTCTGGGACACATTCATTGAATCGGCGGACAAACTCTGCTTGTGCTCGATTCGCTTGGATGTGAATGTACCCGCCTTGAATGAATCCTTTCATGCCTCCTGGGAACGTCCCCAGCAGCCTGGCGGCGACAAATGTTGGCGCGTCGAGGTGCCTTTGATAACCAACTCTCACCCGGTGGGCCGCGTTTGTATTGTCGGCGCGCGAAACGGACATTCGGCTTGCCAGGATATCCAACAGTTGATGGAGTTGATCGAGCCCTTCGAGGCCAGACTGCAGTCGCTTGCCGCGGAGAAAGACGCCAAGGACGCTTCTCTTGAGGAGGAGCCTTCGGCAACGCTCGACCACGAAGACATTCACGTCACCACGGATCAACACCCTAAGTAATGCAACACCAGTCCCTTTATCCCGATCTCTTGCAAAGTGCGATTGATAAAAGTCATTCAGATTTTCCATAACAACAAGAGGATAGAAAATCCCATGAAATCACCATTAACCCGCATGGTAATCGCCGCCGTAGTCGTCGTTGTAATCTTCGCCGGCGCATGGTATTCCAGCATTCGCGGCGGCGTCCACCGCCACATTCGCCTTCCCAAAGAATCGATCAGCACCATTCCCCTGGAATTGGGAAAATGGAAGGGGAAAGACGTCCCCATCGAGGAAAAACTCTTCCGCGGAATTGCCGCCCACGAAGTGGTCAGTCGCAGTTACAGTACTCCCGGTTTCGATGGAGATATCACACTTCATTGCGCTTCGTTCAATAAGTTTTGGCGAAGGGTTCCACATTCGCCCAAGGTGTGCTATCCGGCCAGCGGCTGGACGACCATCAAAGACGAAGAATTCGAACTGGAGGATCCGGACGGCCGCCCCACAACAGCCCGCCTGGCCACCTTCGAAAAGGGTGGTGCCACCATCTTCGTCTTGTTCTGGTTCCAATTCGGCGACTATGTCGTTACCGACGCCTCGGAACTGGCCAGTGCCCGTCGGCAGTATCGCAATGAAGAGACCTGGCCGCCGGTTGTTAAGATGATGCTGCAAATTTCGGCCACCCGCTCCGAGCGGGCAAAGGAAAAGTTGAAGGAGTTTGCGGAATCGCTGCATAAGATTACCCGAACGTTCAATTAGCTCTGTTAACACCATGGCTTTTCAGCAAAACCATTTCCCCCGAAATATTGTTGGACATGACAGTGAAAAAAACCCCGAGTCGCGTCTCAATTATTTTTGGAACGCGTCCCGAAGCGATCAAGCTCTGCCCGCTGGTGCTGGCCATGCGCGATCATCGAGGGTTGACCCCGCATGTGTGCGTGACCGCACAGCATCGTGAAATGCTGGACCAGGTGCTCGACGTCTTCGGCGTCGAGCCCGACGCTGATTTGAACCTCATGCGGCCCAACCAAACTCTTGCCGGGCTGACTTCACGGGCAATCGCCGCCATCGACGAGTATCTGCAAGCGTCGCGGCCGGACATGGTTATCGTTCAAGGCGACACAACCACGGTTTTTTGCGCCGCTTTGTGCGCCTTTTATCGCAATATTCCCGTCGGCCACGTGGAAGCGGGCTTGCGGACCTTCAATAAGTGGTCTCCTTTTCCCGAAGAGATCAACCGCGTGCTCAGCACCCGCGTGGCCGATCTGCATTTTGCCCCCACTCCGACGGCCCGGCAAAACCTCCTCCGCGAAGCGGTTCCCGCGGACAACATTTTTGTCACGGGGAACACGGTGGTCGACGCACTCTTGTATGCCGTCGAGCGGGTCCGCGGGAATCCGCCGGTGGTTGCCGGGTTGCCTGATTTTCTTCAGCCCGATAGCGACCAAAAGGAAAATGAGCGTCTGCCCATGGTGCTGATAACGGGGCACCGGCGGGAAAATTTTGGACAGGGTTTCGAAAACATCTGCCGTGCGATTTCACGCCTGGCGGATCGGTTTCCCCATACCCATTTCGTTTACCCGGTGCATTTGAACCCAAATGTTCGCGAGCCGGTCAACCGCTTGCTGGGAACCGACTCGGCGACGTCTTCGTCGAAGACGGGCGGCAAACACAACATTCACCTTATCGACCCGCTCGGCTATCTGTCGTTTGTGGCGATGATGGACCGCGCCACCCTGTTGCTAACCGATTCGGGCGGCGTCCAGGAAGAGGCGCCCAGCCTGGGCAAGCCCGTGTTGGTGATGCGCGACACGACCGAACGCCCCGAGGCTGTCGACATGGGCACGGTCAAGCTGGTGGGCACCGACGCCGAGGCCATTGTCGATAATGTGACCAGGCTTCTGACCGACAAGAAGGCCTACGCCGCCATGGCCAACGCGGTCAACCCCTACGGCGACGGCAAGGCATGCGCGCGGATTTTGGCGGCTATCGGAGATTTCGGGGCAGAACCTGAAGAGTGCAAATGAACGTTAAGTTACTAGGTTTTGTCAGAAAAGTAGCAACGTGCGTGTGGCTCGCCCTTCCCCGATTGAAAATGAAGTATTTACCGTTGTGAATGGGAAAATCAGAACCGGAAACGGGATGTTACGGGCCAATAATCCGTTTTTTTGGCCTGAAGCGTTGTATAATGTAAAAAATACTGAATATCGAGAAATGCTTGAAAGGCAGACTCTTTAATACATATGAGTATCATTCAGGCCGTTTCGCGACCAATCAAATGCCCCAGACTGCTCATCAATTTGGCGATATTCTTTCTGTTTGTACGAACGAGTTCTTCATCTACAGCCGGGCATTGACTTAGAACCAGTCCAGGTACTCTATTTATTTGGTTTATTCAAGTTAGGAGTTGATACATATCATGACCATTGGACAGAAATCATCTCACATCAGACGTTGGATAGCCACGAATTTCCCCCTTTTACAGCATTGGAAACGAGCAGTCGAGTGGCGTGTCGTTGTCCCGCTCCGCAGAGCGTCAATTCGGCGCAATACAAGAAGATCCGGACTCCATGTGGATCCGTATCAGGTCTACTGGATATCTCCACGCATAATGGAGCATGCGATTTATAGGCAAATTGATGGTGTACCAAATACAGCGTTTGTTGCCGGCGTGACGAAAGGTGGCAGTTGGGACAAGCAAAAGGTTTTGGTTGAAGATTTGACTATTATTCGGTGTGCTAAAGAAAGATTCACCGATGGAAAGGACTGGGAAGCCACTGATTATTACCGCATCCATCTGGAGAAGATTACCAAAGGTGAAGAATGGCGTGGATGTACAAACCAAGAAGAGTTGAATGAGTATTTCCGGAATTTTGACCAGCTTTTTAAGCAGATTAAAAATAATGGTTATAAACCACAAAGCGAGATATTTGATTCACAATTTGCAAATACATCGGCAGCTGAGAACGAGATTGCCGTACATATAGATCGTGATGGTCGTTTTATATTCTGTAATGGCGCTCACCGCCTTGGCATCGCGCTTGCGTTAGGCATCGAGGAAATTCCCGTCAAGGTTTGCATGCGTCATGCTAATTGGCAGGCATTCTGCGATAAGATATTGTATTATGCGCAGAAAAATAGCGGTAAAATTTATCAATCCATCACACATCCGGATCTCCAGGGTATCCCGTCGAACCATGGCGAGGAGCGATTCGAGATAATTCGCAATCATCTGCCGCAACGCAAGGGTACTCTTCTTGATATCGGATCAAACTGGGGCTATTATTGCCATCGCTTTGAAGAACTCGGGTTCGACTGTTACGCTGTTGAATTCGATATCGAACAACGGTATTTCCTGGAAAAGCTAAAAACCGCGGGAGGCCGAAAATTTAAGGTCGTAGCGCAGTCTATTTTAGACTATCGTGAGAAACTCCATTTCGATGTTGTCTTTGCCTTGAACATCTTCCACCATTTCCTGAAGCATGAAGACGACCACCGCGCCCTGGTTGATTTTCTGCAACGAATGGATATGTCGATGATGATTTTCGAACCTCACCTCACATCGGAGGCACAGATGACAGGTGCTTTTTGCAACTATGAGCCTGATGAATTCGTACAGTTCGTTTTGAAATGCTCGGGGTTAAACCACAGCGAACTTATCGGTAAAGCTGAAGATGGGCGGCCAATATACAAGCTGTGGAAGTAATGCTGCATGAAATATCACTGCCAGATAGCGAAGCGTTGCCGGCAATTAGGTTATATCGGAGATTTTCAGGCCGAACGCGGAAGAGGTAAATGGACGTTAAATCAATAGCTTTTGCATGTTGCCCTGCCGCGATGAAGCCGATGCTTAACCGCATCGAAAATTCGCCCCTCGGCTACCGTTTGGCCAAAGGCGTTTTCTGGTCGATGGCCGGA
>SDBV01011701.1_pt1 | contig 11326 bp, 9 predicted proteins | sample 2277081 | NCBI WGS metagenome assembly SDBV01 (sample SAMN10402039, study PRJNA504765) | marine sediment metagenome | isolation source: marine sediment core GS10_PC15, 223 cmbsf | place: Arctic Ocean: Southern Knipovich Ridge | collected 2010
GTTTTATTATATTTACTTGATGAGTTTCTTGGTAATTTTTGATTTTTTCGATAATCTCCAATTTGAAGAATACAATCATTTAATCCAATATATTCAATATTAATATTTAATCTATCTTCATAATTCATGTTTTTATAGATCTCTGGAATTATCTGAGAAAAAAATATCTCTAAACGGATGGATAGCTGGCCCAAATCCAGTATAGCGCTATTATCTATCACAACATTTTGCGAGGTGATAAATAGTATTACAACGTCCTCTTTGATTAGAATGTTATTAAATCTATTTCCTTTTCTTAAACTCATCCATTTATCAGGAATGCCTGGATAGAGAAAAGCGGAATAATCTATTATTGATCCTTGTGGGTCAAAGAAGAGGGTTGACCGATTTCCTTCACTTAGACTATAATTTTTTTTTAAAAGGTGATTAAAAAAATTATTAAATTCATACCGATTAAAATTTAATGTTTAAAAGAAAAATAAATCCATATAAGAATGACTTTAAGTTTCATCTTAATTTTAGAAACCTATTGATTTTACTAAATAATTAATATTAAAAACCTAACATTATCTAAGTTATGAGATTGAAATAATATGAAGCTCCAACCTAAAAATACTAAACCACATGTCATTATTTTAGGTGCTGGGGCAAGTCTGGCTGCCCTTCCCAATGGTGACAAGAATGGTCGCAAACTCTCTGTGATGGATAACTTTTTTGAAAATCTTGGATATGATTTAAATTTGAGTAATGATCATAACCCGAACTTAGAAGAGATTTATCTTAATGCAGATCACGATTTAAGAAGTATAATTGAAGAAATTATCGAGGATCATTTTCGAAAGCTGGTTATCCCCGATATTCCTACTATATATGATTATCTAATTCTTGGTTTACGGCCAAAAGATTTAATTGCTACATTTAATTGGGATCCTCTTATAGCTCAAGCTTTTCTTCGTAATAGAGAGGGATTCGATTTACCCCAGATAGTATTTTTGCATGGAAATGTTGGTGTATTTTATTGCCCGGTTCATTATACTAAAATAGGATTTCAGAGGGGTTTGTGTCCTGATTGTAGAAATCGTTTAGTTATACCAGATTTGCTTTATCCAATAGATAAAAAGGACTATACTAAAACACCTTTTTTATCTCATCAATGGGAGATTTTAAAAGACCATTTTGGAATTACTCCCTTAGTAACAATTTTCGGTTATAGTGCCCCCACTACAGATGTAGAAGCTAAAAGAATTTTGAAAGAAGTATGGGGAACACCAGAACAAAGAAAGTTGGAAGAGATTGAATTTATTGATCTTAAGCCTAAGGAACAATTAATTCATGAATGGGATGAATTTATTTATAGTCATCATCATCGTAATTATAATTCTATCTTTGATTCTTTTATAGCCACATTTCCACGACGATCCATTGAAGCTTGTAATAAAGAAATATTTCTGGGTGACATACTAGATTATGATCCCCCTCCTCAATTCTCAACTTTACAAGAATTAAGAGAATACATTCGATTGATCCAGGAAGAAGAACATATGTAAATCAAATTTCCGATATAAATGAGATAAATGTTCTAAATGTAATTGATTGTTTAGATGTTTACTTTTAGAATTGCAGAATTTTGAGAGCTTGAAGCCCAAGTTCAGATTCTTTATATAATAAATATTATAAATCATATAAGAGTTATAAATTTTGTAAATGTTGTGTTCGTATTTTTTTAACGTCATTTTTCTTTATCTAAACTTAAAATCATATTTTTATTTAAAACTTACCACGAATTAAGATAAGAATATATTAAAATCAGAAAAAAAAGTGTTACTCTTTAAAATTAAGGTGCATACAAACTTAGAAATAATTTAGATAAATTTGAAAATAAGAGTCATCTAATTTATATTTTCTCAATAATACATTAGAATAACAGTATTAAGATGGAAATATATTCTTTAAGCATTTCAAGATTAAAGACTTAAAATATGGAAATAGCTGATTGACATGATTTAAATCTTCACAAAAATATCTCAATAATTCTTTAAAGATGTCATGTAATATTTCACTAAGTTTATTAATATCATGTAAGTCAAATGTATAAATAAATTTCTCGAAGTCAATGATATCTGTTCTACTGTGAAGGGAAATACCTGCTACTTCTAATATAAATTTATCTAATGAACCAATTCTTAAAGTAAGTTTAAATTTACCATTAAATCGTATCTCATCATATATCAATTGTATTACTTTTAACCACTGCGAGAATAAATTTACAATAAAGTCAGGGTCATTAATTAAACATCTTTCTATTCTATAAGATTCTGAATCTAATGTATCAAAGTTATAAACTACTTGCCCACTGATATTACCATTTCTATAAATTTCAAATTTATTTTTTATATCTTCTTCTAAATCTTTTACTTCGACAACTTTACTTTCATAATAATAACCCATAAATTTGAATTTTTTAATAAACGAGCTAAGCCTATAATCAATAGAGATTGGAATTTCATAAAAAATTTCATTTATTTTATTTAGAAAAGCTTCAAACTCGGCACTTGACATATCAATTATTTCAAAATCTTTATTAAATGGCAGAACAGTTACTCCAAAAAAAAGAGCACCTCTATTTTCTTTATAAAAACTTCCTAGCTTATCTAAAATAAATTTTGTTTGCTCATTTAATATATCTTCCTCAAAAATCTTCATTCTTTCTAAATAATTTTCTTTATAAAATAATTTTTTTAGAATTGAATAATCGGCTGGTTGTTTTTTGTCATTAATTCTTATAAAAAATTTATTGCTATCGCTGTCATTTTTACTGTAATACATAATTGGTTCCATAGATTCTTCAATTTTGATAATCACTATTACTTTATCCGGATCAGAATCTAATTCTATTATTTTGACGGAAGGAACAATTTTGGGTTGAGAATGAGATATTGCAATATTGGTAATTTTAGTTGTGTGATCAGCTTTATCAACTCCAATTATTTTATCAGGTACTCCAGTATTCTTATTTTTCACTCTTAATTCTTCAATTCCAATAATAATATAACCACCAGAAGCATTAGCAAAAGAAAGCATTAATTTTGCTAATTTTTCATTTTTTGGGTAATCAACTTTATAATCTAGGTTATAGGATTCGGGTATTTTATTAATACAAACTAGATTATAGATATCTCTATATTCAAGATTTTCAATTTTTCTCTCAAAAAAAGATAAAGCTATAGGTTTCACACCTTCACCACACAAGTTTTCTGCTATTTTAGTAATAATATTTTTTAATATATACATATATCTATATTTTTTCCCATTTTCCTTAAGAAACCGAAATTGAAAGCTCTTTATTTAAATAAATATTAGTTTTTTTACTTTCTAACCTCAATGTAATATAATCATTAATTTTATAGAATTTCTCTTCAATCATCTATAATATACCTCCAATTTACGATTATTTGCTAAGTTAAACATCATTTAGAGCACATTAAAACTATGATTTCAAAGAATAAGCAAATGAAAGCGGATGAGCTAATCTCTAAATTAAACCCGATTATTAGGGGTTGGGCAAATTATTACTGCTACAGTAGCGCAAAGGAGACTTTCAATTATGTAGATTATCGAATAGGGAAAATTTTATGGCAATGGTGTTTACGACGCCATAAAGATAAGGGAAAACAGTGGATACGGCATCGCTATTTCATGAATATAGGCAATAGGGCATGGATTTTCGGAGAACGGAAAGAAAACGTACTGTTATTTAGTAGATCTTTTCGAGTAGGTGTGAAATATACACCCGTAAAGGGGTATAATAGTCCTTATGATGCAGATTTACATGATTACTGGCGAAAACGATATGGTAAGAACTGGCGTGAAACAACGCCGATGTGATCTTATGGGTTCTTGGGGCGCGAGCCCCGTGCAGGGAAACTTGTACGCGGGGTTCCTAAAAGAGGAAGAGGATGGTAACCTCCTCTCCTTATTTAACTTTTAAATTCTTACTTAATCAAAAATGAAGATTTTATGATTATTTAAGAACATTACAGATCGTGTTAAAAAGATTATTAACTTTCTCGAGATTAATCACTATTAAGAGAATGAAATCTTTTGGTGAAAAAAATGACTGAATATATAATTGCTATAGAAGTTTCAAAATTAGCAATGCCAAATTTAAGTTCTGCTAAAATTAACGGCCCTAAAAATGTGTATTATATGTATCCTGGAACATTTAATGATACTTTATTGGAAATTAATAATATAGCTATAAAACTTATAAATGATACGCTATATGAAGGAGTTACTAACCCCGCTCAAAGTTTTTATTTTGAGAAAATGAAGGATTCTTATTCTTATATTTTAGCGGAAACAGAAATTGATATCGATAAAAGAGCTGAGGATATTATGAAAGATTTAAGAATTTTTTTTAAGCCCCTTCTCATAACCTTTAGTTTTCTTTTCAGTGAAATTTACAATTTTAATAAAGTGTTCTTCTTTAGCAAACAGAGATATGGCTATAAATTTATTCGAATGTTAGAGACGACCATATCACATGAGGACATTTCCAAAGGGGGTGAACTTAAGCGTGATATATCTCTGAATGATGTAGAAATCATTTTTCCTTTTATTTTGGCAAGGATTTGCGGAAAAGAAAAGTATTTAGAGTTCATTGACGGATATTTAGCAGGGAAAGTTAAGAGTTTCTACATAGGTAATAAAATTTCAAATTATTGGAATTGTCTAGAACACTTTGCCCAAAGGTATTGTAAAGAAAAGGGGAAGACAAGAATAATGAGTAGAAAAGATATAAAAAATTTAAACAAAATCGTCAAGGGAGCATTAAATCTTCTAACCCAAGAAGCTATTAAATTCCCTAATCTGAATTTAACACAAGTTCTAAGTAAAGGATTACTGTTACCATATAATAATCCCCCTATTAACGATAAAATTATATATATGTGCAATAAAAAGAATATAATAATCTCTGAAGATGAGGAAAAGATCATAAAAATGATTTATGAGATTCGTAACAAGTTATATCATGAAGAAGCATACTTAACCAATTTACTAGGGGCACTTGCGAGGAAGTTTGGATTAACTGATCCGACTTTGGTAGATATTGCAAAATTCTCTAAAAAGTTTTCTTTAATTGTAGAAAAAATCATTCTTAGATTTTTTAAAATTATTCCTAATTATTTCAGCGTAGAGCAAGGTGAATATCACTATTACTTAAATCATAAAGTAATAAACTTACCATCATTATTGTCAAGAAGACAACGAGAGAAAGAAAGGCTTGAGCAACGATTTGATAGGAGTGGATTGACTCCAAGGGAAGTATCAATAAAGAGTATTATTAATGACAAAAGAGATCTATGTCGAAGGGGTAAATTTATTTCTATAATTAAATTTATTTCACGTTTTAAAGCAAAGTTACATGATCTTACTAACGTAAATTACGTTTCTGGAGTTTTTAGAGGATCGAATAGATTTTTAAACGTAAATGTAAGATTTAAAGAAAATTTGAAAGGAGAATTAGAAATTCTATCCGGAGTTAATGCTGAAATAGCTGCAATAAGAGAGGGGGAGATTAATTTTCAATCAGATTTAACGCCTTCAACCAATAATTTTCGAATGGAATTTAAACCCATATTAGTAAGGACAACACACGACTTCCACACAAACCCAACTGGAGAATTCTTAACTTTTCTGAAAGACATTAATGAATCTACTTCTTTTTTGACGTAATTCTTGATCTTGTTGTAATTGCGTTTTTTCTCTTCTATTTTTTACGATAACGGTGTTTATTTCCAATAAAAAATGAATAACTGTGATTACCAATGTTATTAGGACAACTATAGTAGTGAAGTCTACTGCTATTCAGACCACCTTTTAGTTTCATTTTCGTTTAGCTGATGGGAAAAAAAAGAGGAAGTCTGTAAGTGATTAAATTCGTAATTAACGTTAATATTTTCTATGTAAATCCCCATTAAACCCATAAAAGAAACAATAATGCAAGCAGTAAGTATTCATTGTCTTTGATTTTTCATAAATATTTATTTTAATGATTTTATAAAAACAAAAAAATCTAAGTTCAAGTCTTTTAAATTTTATACAGCGTATATTTTAGCTAAAAATGGTTTTAAGGTTAATATGTCGTTAGGATGGACAATTTTTTATTCTTACTATATAGTACTAATCTATAGTAGCTGAAAAAATAGTAAAGACTGCGAATCAACACCAAAATTCTATGCAAAGGATGACACGGGGAATTTAAACTCCAGTTAGGTCGTGGTAAGAAAAGATGCATATGTACATCAGATTACGATTAATACTTTGGTCGGAACAATCGACCAAGATAAATGGGATGATGTTGGTGAAGGCCTTATTACAATAACCTTTTATGCTCAAGATAAAGCCGGTAATATAGGTTCTACGAGTGTGGTTATTATTAAGAATATACCCTCCAGCCCGGCGATTTATGGTTATGATTTGCTTATTCTGTTTGGTTTTATCTCCTTAACATCTGTCATCTTAGTCAAAAGGTTAAAAGAAAATGAGATTTAAGAAGTTTAAGCTCAAAGTCTAATGATCCAAAGTTACTAATTTTTTAAGGAAAGAATAAAACATTATAATAGAGAAAATCAATGAATTATTATAAATCTAAAATATAGCAATTTAAAAGATTGAGATGGGAAAAGTCTTTAATAAATTTTCTACAATTCATTACACCAATGAGAGTTCTGTTGAACAAAAATTCATTCTTCCATTCTTAATTGAATTCCTGGGATACAAACCAAATAATATCATGCCTCAAGAATCATATAATGTTAAAGAAAACTTTCCGATTAATCGAGATAAAGAACTACCAATTGAATATTTAGAGGCTAAGGGAAAACCTGATTATTTGGTAATTGATAGTCGAGGAAAAATTATTTTTATTATTGATGCAAAACATCCAGAAGAAGATATATCTAATTATGAAAATCAATTAAAGGCTTATTGTGCTGCTTATGGAATAAATATAATTATGGTTACGAACGGAAGACAGTTTAGGATCTATGATTTTGTAGAAATCATAATTGATTGTCAAAATTTAGAAGAAATTGATAAAAATTTTGATGATATCAAGACAATTTTACATGAAAAAAATCAAAATAAAAAAGTCTCTTATAGGATTGCCGAAATCATAAAAATTGATCAGAATAAAACCTCTATAAGCTTGCCCTTGACTAATTATTCAGATTATTTAAATAACCAATCTTATCTTAATAGTAAAATAGCTGTCTTAGGAGAAAATTTAGTTCGTTTAACAGAATATGAACTTTTTCACTTTGAGATTGATAAAAATAAAATATCATTTAGGGAATTACTTTCAAGATTTAGAAATGGATATAGGTACATTCTCAAGGGAGATTCAGGAATTGGCAAAAGTGAATTTGTTAATTATTTAATTTCGCTTTCTTCTCAAGAAACTCTTAATGAAGAATCTCAGATCATTCCAGTAAACATCGAACTACGATTTTGGGGTTCAAGCAGTACTATCGAAAACTCGATTAAAAAAAGAATTAATGATGAGGATTTAAGTGAAAAAGAGATAACATACTCATTAAATGATGGCCATTTTCTCTTATTTTTTGATGGGCTTGATGAGATTCAAAGTAATTTTAAAAATAGTTTTTTTAGAAGTTTATTAGAGACAGAGAAATTATATCCTAATAATAGTTTTGTAATTATATCTAAACCTGGAATTGATCTACAGAAATTGGAGAGGAGTCATATTCAAATACTAATGGAAGCACCATATTTAGATGAAATTGAAAAATATGTTATCTCAAATCTAAAAAAACTAAATTATGTAGAGTTTCGGAATTTGATTGAAAAATTCAATTTAATTGATTTGATTCAAAGACCTCTATTTTTAAATTTTATTTTGGTGTATGTGGACAAACTAGGAAAAATACCTGAATCTAGATATACTATTTTAGAAGACCTCTTGAAATTTTATTTTGAAGCCCATATTGATGAAAAATTGGGCTCTAAAATAAGTTTTAGTTTAATTCAAACAATTCTTTCTAATTTAGCTTATAATTTATTCGTTGTAAAAAATATAAAAACAATTTCAGAACGAGATTATGCTGATCTCGTTAAAAATATTTAAAATACTTATGAATCTCCTTTGGAATTGACTGATGAAATTACTATCCAAAAAATAAATGAATTTTTAATAGGTTTTAATTTTCTTGTAAAATACAATACTGAGTATGAGTTTTGGCATTATTTAATGATAGAATATTTTGCTACCTATCAATTAATTAGCAAAATAAATGATAACACCTTGGAACTATCATATGAGAAACTTTTAAAATATAATCACTCCAAAGATTTGTTGATACAAGGTTTTTTAAAATTTGAGAATGAAGAGTTTAAAGAATATATTAAGATTAATAACCTATTTTTATATATTGAGTCAATTTTACTGAAACTTAATTTAAATGAAGAAGATATCAAATTTATAAGAAAATCTGTTTTAAACAAATTAAAATCGCAATATTTTGATATTAGACAAATAGCATTAGGTTTATGCAATAAATTTATTAGGTTTTTATTTGATCCTGAAGAATTTTTAGTGAAAATTATAAATGAATTCAAAAATCAAGAAGTTGTAAATTGGGCAATAATGAGATTAGGAGAATGCAAGACAGAGACTGCAAAAGAATTTTTATTAAAATTAGAAAAAAAAGACCTGATTCGATCACCATATCAATTTATGGGTTCTTATAAAGATAAAGTAGTTATTTCTCTTTCTAATTTTGACGATCAGGAGATCCAGAATCATTTAATAAATTTACTTGAAGGAGAATGGCAAGGAGATTCTTTTCTTAATTCTATTATTACGGCATTTTCGGAAATCCTTAAAAGAGATTGTCTAACAGAAGAATCCTTTGAAAGAATATTTGGAATATTTGAAAATCCGAATGTTAAAGAGGATTTAGATTCTAAATTAAAAAGTATAATAATTTCGACACTCAGGGAATCCATCATTAAATTAATTATTCAGTATAACGACAATACTTATATTAGCCGATTATTAAATCTATATCAAGATAAAGATGACTTCTCACTAAAATTTGATCTTGAGGAAATTATTTCTGAAATAATGAAAGAAGAAGATCTCATAAATTTTATTGAATTAATCAAGGTCACTGAAACTCCAATTATGACCAAAGAATTATTATCCGAGAGTATTATTCAATCTAAAATCGAAATTGATGCTAACCTGATTTTTTCTCTTCTTGAAAGCGTAAAAAAACTTGGAGCGTTGTCTGGAAAAACAAGTTTAGGTGAACTTGACGCGGAAAAAAGAAATTACGATAATATATATGGTATTTTATTGAATATTTTTGGAAATGACACTAGCAACCTTATTAACTTAGATTTAGACAAGTTATATGATTTTGTTAGGGACCTTCATCCGTATCCAAATCCATATATCCAAAGGGCGATAATTGAGATTTATGGGAGGTTTTTTACAAAAGATTTAGTAAAAATAGTATCTTTCTATGGGATTTATAGTTTCGTTAGGTTATTTGAGTTTTTTATCAAATCTGAAGAACTTCAAGCCCAAATGATTTCTAATTTGTCTGGTATAAAAGAAAAATGTTTAAAATCACTAAACGATTTTTATAATCCAATTTTATTATTGAGGCTTATCGAAAAGTTAGTGCAAAATGGATTAATGGAGGAAGCAATGGCTTTGTTCGATGAATATTTGGCTTCTGAACCAAATCTTGGATCATTTAACTTATATTTTATCAAAGTTTTGAATAAAATGCCAAAAGAATATACTTTGCAAAAAGTTAATTTTATAATCGAAAAATTAAAAGAAGATAAGGAAACTTTTTCTTCCCAAATGCGTATATTATTGAACATAACAGGAATAATTGATGATAAGTTATTTATAAACAATATTCTCAATATTGCTGAGGAAATAACTAAAATAGGTAATCCATTCATTTACGAGAGGATTTTACAAGGTTTTATATTTCATCAGATTGGAGTGGATGAATCTAAGATAATATCAATTATAGAATCACATAGGGAGGATGAACAAGTCGTATTTAGGGCACTCAACTTGTTAGCATTTATTGGAAGTGAAGGATCTATTGATTATATCTCAGAATTTCTTCAATCTGAAAAAGACCGTGTTAAACAGATTGCTTTTTTCTGTATTCAAAAAATTTATGAGAGAAAAGACCTATTATGGTATAATGGAGAAGAATCCCAGAAATCACCTTGATGATGGAATTTATCAATTATCTAAATTATCACCTCTAACGAAATCGTGAACCTTTGATCCATCATAAACAGCAATAGTCGTGATATGACTATATCGAGGACTTAAACCTGTCGTTTCAATATCAAGATAGGCGACACGGTCAATAAAGTTTGGGATCATCTTCCAATGTTGTGTTTTTGGTATGAGACTTGTTAGTTGGGAAATATTGAGAGTTTTTAGTGCATCCATGGCTGAACTGACACCGTTCCATAAGGCAGTCCATTTTCGTTTTGGAAACAATCCAGGACACTGCTTTTTTATGACGTCCTTCCAGCTGTTTATTCCTAATTCTTTAAGAGTTGCCTCTGTTTTTAGACCAATTCCTTTCACAAACGTAAACGAGTTATATAGTGGACAGTCCATTATTTTACTTGCTTCCATGTTATTAGTTTGAGATTCAATTTATTTACAAGAATTTAAAACTAGTGTCCCAATTAAATTAAAACTAAGTAGTTTAATAAGGAAGTTATTAAGAAAATTAAAAGAAAAATTTAAAATGCTAATTTTACACTACGATGTTTGTAATAATAAGTAAAAGTTAAAAACAATAATATCATCTGGGTTATTAATACTTACTAATCCAAGGGTGGCTTATGAGAAAAAAGCTAAACCATTTTTTGTTATTTATTTTATTTTTCTGGAATGTTTGTTTCTTTATTTCCGTCATCCCCCAAAAATCTTATTTTCGTTCGTTAAACAATGAAACATTCGAAGAAGACCATCAAAGTATTGAGTTGAGTGTACCCGAAGAAGATCTCAATGAAATTGTATGGCAACCAATTGAAAATTCGCTTGACCTTGATTTTTTAAAAGAGAGAACCATCGTAACAACCAATAACACGAGCGTAGTTGAATATGATGTAATCCGTAAAACTGAGACAATTACCCCCAGACGAGAAATAGGAGTTGATAGTTCTAATGAAATGCACTCCGAATCTATTTTTCCACCTGATGATAGACAAAGAATTACAAATACTGATGAATATCCTTGGAGTTCAA